>Ga0316204_10000381_pt1 | contig 172376 bp, 147 predicted proteins | sample 6monrhotite_MG_2_FD_205661 | JGI IMG/M metagenome (GOLD analysis project Ga0316204, IMG submission 205661) | Microbial mat bacterial communities from mineral coupon in-situ incubated in ocean water Damariscotta River, Maine, United States -... | ecosystem: Environmental > Aquatic > Marine >... | reverse complement strand
CGACAATAGCATTGTAGTACCACCTGAACCCATGCCGAACTCAGAAGTGAAATGCAATAGCGCCGATGGTAGTGTGGGAGTTCCCATGTGAGAGTAGGACATCGCTAGACGCCTATTAAGAGAAGCCCGATTTTTTAATCGGGCTTTTCGACATTTCTGGAGGGGTTCCCGAGTGGCCAAAGGGATCAGACTGTAAATCTGACGGCTCCGCCTTCGGTGGTTCGAATCCACCTCCCTCCACCATTATTCAAGCCTATAAGTATTAATTTACTTATAGGCTTTTTTTTATTCAAACTATTGTTTAACTTTTGTCGTATTATTGGTATCGCGGCTGTGCTTTATTAATGTATCACTTGCCATTAAGGTTTTATTTTTTACTAAGCGGTCATATAGCACAACATTTGTAGTGGCTGCTAAATTCATACAGCCAACTGTAGGTACATAAACTACATCATCAGCTTGATCTATAATGGCTTGTTCAATACTGCCATCTTCAGGCCCTAAAATGTATAATACTTTTTCGGGATGAATATATTCTGGTAAAGGTATTGCACCTTCTACTAGATCAACGCAAACCACTTTCATTCCTTGACTTTTGGCTTTAATAATATTTTCAACAGCCGTTAATGGAATTTTCTTATTAATGCTCTTGGTGTCGGTATTAAATTTTGCAGCTCGGGCATAACGTTGTCCAGTGTAAAAAACAGCATCTGCTTGATAACAGCCAGCAGCACGCATAATTGATCCGACATTACTTGGGCTTTTTGGATTAATTAAACCAATAAACACTTTGTTATTTTTTTGTAAATTCATACTGCTTGTCCACACGCTACACCACTTGCCCAGCAAAAATTAAAATTATAGCCGCCTAACCAACCTGTCACATCGATTACTTCGCCAATAAAAAATAGCCCATCACTTTTCTTAGCCGCAAAGGTTTTTGACGAAAGTTCATCGGTGTCAACGCCTCCTAAAGTAACTTCGGCTGTGCGGTAGCCTTCGGTGCCGTTTGGTTTTATTTTCCAAGCGTGAAAATAGTTGTGTAAGTTCTGTAATTCACTATGACTTAACTGGTTGACAGCTTTGTCGGGAATTTGTTTGTCTTCGAGTAATAATTCAATAAACCGTTTTGGGAGTAGAGTGGCTAATAAGTTTTTCAATGATTTTTGGGCTTGTTTTTCACGCCAATCATTAATTGTTTCCAATAAGTTGATATCAGGCAATAAGTTAATACTAACCTCTTCGCCAGCCTTCCAAAATGAAGAGATTTGTAATATCGCAGGGCCAGATAATCCACGATGAGTAAATAAAATATTTTCTTTAAATGAAACACTAGATTCGCTAGTAACTTCGCAGTTAATACTAATGCCAGATAACCCATCAAAACGATTTTTATCATGATCATGCAAAGTAAAAGGCACTAAGGCGGCGCATGTTGGTAAAACGTTTAAGCCAAATTGTTGTGCTATTTTGTAGCCTATTGGTGTTGCGCCTAATTTGGGCATAGTTAAACCGCCACTGGCAACCACTAACGATTGGCATTGATAATTATGGGTAGAGGTTTTTACCAAATAGCCTTGTTCATTTTTTTCAACGGCAAACACTTCACTACGTAGTTGTATGGTTACGCCAGCCCATTCGCATTCAGTTAATAAAATATCTACTAAATCTTGCGCACTGTCATCACAAAATAATTGCCCTAACGTTTTATGATGATAATGTAGGCCGTGGCGATCAACCAAATCGATAAAATCTTGCGCTGAATAGCGGCTAAGAGCTGATTTGGTAAAATGCGGATTTTGGCAAATATAATGGTTAGTATCGGCGTTGATGTTGGTGAAATTACAACGACCACCACCACTAATTAATATTTTTCGAGCGGATTTTTTACCCATATCTATTACGGTGACCGATCGGCCGCGGTAACCTGCCGTTGCTGCGCACATTAAGCCAGCAGCACCGGCACCAATTATTAATACGTCTGTAGTTACGGTTGTCACTAGGGCGTAGTACTTGTCATAATGCTAGTTGAACCATTTTTAGCCAGTTCCGCAAGATCTTTATCAACAAAAAATAGCGCGTGACCATCTTGTCCAACTAAATTTATTTTATCCAACACTGATTTAAATAATGTTTCTTCTTCATGCTGCTCAGCAACATACCATTGCAAAAAGTTAAAGGTTGAATAGTCTTGATTAGTAAATGCTTGATGCGCTAGATCATTAATTTTTTCTGTAATTAAACACTCATGCTGATAAGTTTTCTCAAATACATCGTTAAGTGAATCAAATTCATGAGGTGGTGCATCAATAGCACCTAAAATAGGTAAAGCACCGGTTTCGCTAACATAAGTGAATAAGCGGTTCATGTGCATCATTTCTTCGGTAGCATGCTTACGCATGAAAGCGGCAGCACCTTCAAAGCCTTTTTCTTCACACCAAGCACTCATTTGTAAATATAAATTTGAAGAATAAAATTCTAAATTAATTTGTTGGTTGAGCTGTTTTACCATTTCGTCTTTAAGCATAATGATTCCAATCAATAATGTTAAAGCGAATTTTGCCTTGTCTTCATAGCTTAAGCAATAGCTTAAAAGGTTAAACCATGACTAAGGTTTGATTAATATCATTAACTTGTCGTTCGACATCGGTTGAAATATTTTGTGCGAGTGTACTCGATTGGTTTACTTCGCTGGTAACATTATTAATTGCCTGTTCAAAGCTTATAAATTGTTGCTGCTGATTGGTAATATGTTGCAAGGTGGTTTGCGCCACTGAAGCTGAAGCTAAGGCTTGATCGAGCACTTGTTCAGCATTGTCTTTTAACTGCTGTGAAATGACCTGTTGTTCTTGTGAAGCTAATTCAATACCCTGCATATTTTGTGTTAGCGCGGTACTTGCTGCTTGAAGCTGGTTAAGACTTTGACTCACTTTTTGTAATGATTCTTGTGTTTTTCCTGCCAATTGACGCACTTCATCGGCAACCACAGAAAATCCTCTGCCCTGTTCACCAGCTCGGGCAGCTTCAATGGCTGCATTTAAAGCAAGTAAATTGGTTTGGTCGGCTATAGAGCTGATTACGTCGACTATGCTACTGACACTCTCTACTGATTCTCCTAATGATAGAATAGACTCTTTAGCTGATACTGTTGCGTTATTGGTACTGTTGCTAGCATTCAATACCTGGTTAACTTGAGTTTGACTTTCGGTCATTGCATTTTGAGTTGCTTCTGCGTTTGTTACTACTTGTTGTGATAATTCACTTACTGTACCTGTTACCTCCGTTAGGCTAGTTACTATAATCCGTACTTCATCAAGATGCCCAGTGGTATTTACTGAAGAAGATAAAATATTACTTGCTTGGCTTTCCATAGTTTTTAGCGCAGTAGAAACTAAATTGAGTTGTGTAGCTTTTTGTTTATCTTCTTCGGCTAATTTATTTACTAACTGATTAAAGCTAGCTGCAATTTCACCTAATTCTGTTTTATCACCAATACCAATAATATTATCAACCTGTCCTTGTTCAACTAGCTGCACAAAACTGTTTCGTAATTTTCTCAGTGGGCTTAATACTATCGAACGCATCATCCAATAATTGGCCGCTAAAAAAACGACTAAAAATAACAATAATGCAATGATCACTTTAGTCATTATTTGAGTTGCATCATTTTGTGCTTGGCTAAGATTTTTTTCGCCTTGTTGTAATGATTTTTCAATATTTGCAACGGCGGTAGTTAATAAATTTAAACCATTTTTTTTCTGTTGTAGAAAACGTAAAGTATTAGTTAATTCGGTAGAGTAACGATTAGCAAGAGAGCTGAGTTCGTTAATATTTTCTTCACTTAAATCGGTTGGATCTTCGTCATCCGTTAAAAGGTCATCATCGTCTTCATTTTTTACAGGGAAAACGCTTAACAAAGGTTGCCCTTGCAGTTGTGTAATTAAAGATAGAAGTTGTTGAATGTTGTTGTTTAAATAAGCGTTATCCAAAGTACTTGATAAAAATAAATGTTCACGAGCACTCACTATAGTTAATAAGTTATTAGCAATTTTATTCGTTAAAGTTAGGTAAGTTATTTGCTCTGTTGGCGTTAATACGGTGCTTTGCTCGGCATAGTTTGTTAGTGCTTGGGAGAGTGAAATCAAACCTTGTTCGTTGTTTTTTAATAATGCCAGCGGATCACCGCTCAGCTTGCCCATGGCTCTAAATTTAGTTTTTAAATCTTGTTTTAATTGTTTTATTTGTAAAGTTAACGTTTTTTCAAATGAAGCAATACCTAATGAAGGCACAATATTTAACATACTATCTAGTTGTTTATCGGCTTTCGTAAGTAAGCTGGCATCACCTGTTTGTAAGTAACTTGCAATAGTCCGGTAAAAATTAACGGTGGTTATAGATTTAAGTTGTTGATAATTATTTAACTGTGTTTGATTTTTTGTAAATGAGGAACTCAGCTGATACATAGTGCCTAAAAACACTAAAATAAAAAGACTAATAGCGAAAGCTGAAAATCGTGAAAAGGTAGAAACGCGCATACTCGAATATCCCTAGTGTGTATGGTTCATTAATAGATTTAAAACTAGAGTATTGTCGTTGTTGAATATTACGTTTTTATTACAATATTGACTTTATTACGAGTGAGTAAATTTTTGAAAGAATAAAAGAGGTTTAAACTTTAGCTTTTAATGAAGTATATTTTTTAAATAATTCTGCGGGCAAGTTTTCAGTATTAATAGTATGAAGCAGTTTTTTTGCTGCTGTTTTTTGTTTTAAAAATAATAGCAGACGAGTAGAGAGCAATTGTGCTTTTGCATATTCAATATTGTCATGCGCTAATGTGGCATATTCTATTGATTTAGTTGCATTAAAATTAGCATCGATAAAGTTTTTATTGATCTCTTGGGTTCTGGCCAAATTATAAAAAATAGTAGCAGTTTGTTGATCATTACCTAACTGCTTTGCCCAATATAAAGACGTTAACCAATACTCAACTGCTTGCTGTTTATAGCCAAGTTGAACAGCTAGGTGTCCTAAGTTGGCATATAAATCTAGGTTGTAAGCAAGATCAGGATATTGTCTGTGCTTCATCACTAATGATTGTAATAATTGGTAGGCTTTTTCATATTCACCAACAATCATTTGTAAATTGCCTAACTGCATTAATAGCTTAGGGTTTGGGTAAACATTATTCATTAATCCAAGAAGCTTTTGTGCTTTGACCATGAATTTTTTTCTTTCTTGGTTTAGTGTTTTTTCATCTAGCGTTTTGTCTACAACAAGACTTTTTCCATAATAAATAAAAAGGCTCATTTGAAAAGGAATGGGGAGGTTTTGTTGATTGATCAAAGGTTTTGTTACCTCATGCAATGCGTTGATTTTTTGTAAGGCAAACAAAGCATCAAATTTATATTGCATTAAATCAAACCAAACTCGGCTTTTGGGTGGTGTTGTTTGCAATTGTTGATTAACCACAGGTAAGCAATTAGTTGGGGATTTTTTACATATTTTATCTATATCGCGCATATTTTTATGTTCGCTATGCGCTGCAAATAAATGTGTAGGCATAGATAAAACAAAAAAAATAAAACAAATAACTAAGATTGAGCGCAAAAGCATTAACTCGGACAATAGATAAAATCAACTAACGTTTTACAATAAATTTAGTTGTATTGTCAAAAGCTTTATTTTTGGTTAAACCGTTAAATGTTCCGCTGAAGAGTAGAGTTGGAGGGGGTTTTTGTAATATAAATAATTATTAGAAGGAGTTATAAGTAAAGTGCTTAAAGAAATAGTTTAAATCATTACATATTAAGATTTAAACCAACTATGAAAATATTTACACTTGATTTTTTAATCGAGTAAATTCTTTTAGCATCTCTGAGGATAATATTTCTACTTTAATACTATTTAGCATTTCTTTGGCGGCTGCTTTTTGTTTTAAGTTTAATAAAAGTTGCACGGTAAGTAATTGTGCTTGGGCTTGTTTAACATAGTCACGCGCTAAGGTTGCGTATTCTATTGCTTTTTCGGCATTAAACTTAGCATTGATATAATTTTTATTGGTTGTTTGGCTACGCGCTAAATTATAAAAAACGGTGGCGGTTTGTTGATCATTGCCTAATTGTTTCGCCCAATATAAAGAGGTTAGCCAGTGTTGAATTGCTTGTTCTTTATAACCAAGCCTGTCTGCTAAATGCCCTAAATTGGCATATAAATCTAGATTGTAAGCAAGATCAGGATATCGCCTATACTTTATAACTAACGATTGAAGAAATTTATAAGCTTGTTCATATTCACCCACAATCATTTGTAAATTACCAAATTGCATCAACAAAGTAGGGTTGGGGTAAACTTCATTCATTAGCCCCAACAATTTTTGTGCTTTGCGCATGAATTTTTTTCTTTGTTGTTTTATTGTCTCAACATTTAAAGTTTTATCTTCCTCAAGGCTTTTGGCGTAATAAATAAAAAGGCTCGTTTGAAAAGGAATGGGTAGATCTTTTGTGTTGATCCAAGGCTTGCTTGCTTCATGTAATGCTTTTATGTGTTGCAAGGCAAATAATGCTTCAAATTTATACTGCATTAAATCGTACCAAACCCGGCTTTGTACTGGAGTGCTTTTTAATTTTTGGTTGATTTCGGGTAAACAATCGGCTGGTGATTTACTGCATATTTTATCAAGATCACGCATGTTTTTGGTAACATTTATAGCGGCAGATAAATGCGCAGGCATAAATATAACTAGGGCAATAAAACTAAGAGATAAAATTGAACGAAACAGCATAAAAACAAATTTTAGAATAACACCAACTAACGTTTTACATTAAATTTAGTTGTGTTGTCAAAATTATCGCGTTTTTTACCTTTAAAGTTACAAGATACTAAAATGAATTCAGTATGACGGTATTGGTTTAGGATGAGAGTTTCGTTTCAAGGTGAAGGGTTTTTGCTTCAAAACGACTTTTTTAATAAATTGTACCGTAAGCATCAATTTGGGTGAGGTAAATACGTAAATCTAATTCTACTTGGTGATAATCATTCATCATGTTTTGGCAAAGTTTATAAAACGCTTTGTTATGCTTTTTTTCTTTTAAGTGGGCGAGTTCATGCACCACAATCATATTTAAAAAAGCATCAGGCGTATTTTTGAATAAGCTGCCAACGCGCAATTCATTTTTACTTTTTAATTTACCACCTTGTACCCGAGATACGTAAGTATGCAAACCTAATGCATTGTTAATTATATGAATTTTATCATCAAATTTAATTTGGCTTAGCGGAGATGATTTTTTAAGATACTGATTCTTTAAATCCATCACATAGCTGCGCAGTGCTTTGTCGTTATTTATGTCGTGGCTAGTGGGATATTTAGCTAATAAGTAGTTTGCCAACGTTTGTTGTTCAAGCATTTGTTGTACTTGGCTTTGAATGGTTGGTGAATAAGCCGAAAGGTATTTTAATGGTGCTGACATATTTAGTTCTTTGGTATAGTTCTTTGGTTTAGTTCTTTGGCTTAGTTCTTTGGAATCGCTAAATTTACATACACATCAAAGCGGTTCTTTTTCATGTTAATGCTCATTGAAGGCTTTTTGTTGGCCAGCGGTGGCGCATAACTTGGACGTTTCACTACAACACGATATTTTGCTAATTTAAGCGCAGGGTCAAGCAGGTTATCGGCATCTAAATCTTCACCAACAAGTGACTGAAACACACGCATTTCTTTTTTCACCAAAGCTGATTTTTCTCGATGTGGATACATAGGATCTAAATACACCACATCAACTTGTGACGTTAAGTTCATATTTTCAATCGAAGAAGCATGAATAAGTTGCATGTTTTTTAAAATATCTGAAACATCGCCATTTAATTTTGCGCGTTCAATACCGTCGTTAAGTAATGCCGCAACAATCGGCATACGTTCCATTAAGGTAACTTGGCAACCTAGGCTCGCCAGTAAAAATGCATCTCGTCCAAGTCCTGCGGTCGCGTCTAAAACATGTGGGGTAAAACCGTGTTTTAAGCCGATGGCTTTAGCAATGTCTTGTCCTCGGCCACCACCAAATTTTCGACGATGGGCAACGGCACCTTCAACAAAATCAACTTTTACCGCACCGAGCTTAGGTTCGTCTAATTTACACAATTCTAAAAATTGATCGTTAACTTGTAACAAAAAAGCTAATTGTGGAAATTGGCTTACGGCATTGCGGTCGCCAAGATAATTAAGTTGCCACTTTTTAGCGATGCGTTTTGCTTGTTCAGCGTCGGAATTATGTACATAAGCCACAGCGATTGAGTTTGATATAAAAGTCATTGAAATTCAGTATTAAAAATTGTAAATAATTAAAGTATAAAATTAATTTAAGTTTTTGTTCTTCCAGTATTTAGTGCCTTTAACCATAGCTTGCAATGCTAAACCGCTTTCGGTTAATTGATAGACACTAATATCGCCGTAGGTAACACCCGCACTAGTCGCATCTCCTTTATCGCTGGATTTAGCGGCAGCATCTGCTTCGGCGCCAAACGCCCAGCCTTTTTCTACGAAGGTATTTAGCGCTTCTTTTGAATGGAAAACAAAAACGACACGAAAATCTTTAACACCTAAACCTAAACCAACGCCCGCTTCGCCCATGTTCATATAAGTGTTTTTATGATTACTATTATTATGTACTAAACCATAACCACCACCAGCCGAAACAAAAAACAGATTTATTTGCGCATTGCTAAAAACTGCATAACCAACAGCGTTGCTTACTTCTTTACGAATGTTTGGATTTTGTTTATAAACTGAGGTAAGTACATCTTGACTCATCTTTTGAATTTCAACTCGTTTTTCGGATGGAGAAGAAGATCCTGTCGACGCACAAGCCGTTAGAAGAAGAGTTAAACATAGCAATAATGTTTTTTTCATAACAAAACCTTAAATAAATTAAAGAGCAATATAATAGCATTTTAATTTATTTTTGCTGATTTATATTACCAACAATTACTTTACATCAGTCACCTATTAAGGCATTTTAGCCGCTTGTTTTTTTAGATGACTTATTGGACTTTTCATGCAAACATTTCAACGGATAGCGAAATGGTTTCTCATTCTATTTTTAGCATTAACCTTATCTATTTGGTTATTATCTTCTCCTATTATCAAATACTTTTTAAAAGCGCCTTTGGCTGAGCAGGGCTTAAGTTTATCGGGGCAAAGCACTATTCGGTTTAATCCATTCTTAACTCGTGTTTCGATAAATAATTTGGTACTAACTAAAGGTCAAACTCAAACTAAAGTGTTAGAAATCGGTGAATTAACATTACAACTGGCATTGCACCAATTGTTATTTGATAACATTAAAGTGCAAACGTTTAAAATTGATAATTTGTATTTACAAGTAAAACAGTTACCAGAAAAACTTGAAATTGCTGGTTTTGTTATAAGTGAACAAGGTGCACCGGCAACTAAACCTTCAACTAAAAAAGTAGTAGAACAAACGCCAACTGAATTTGCTTATACGGTGATCATGCCAGCATTAGAGTTATCTAAGGGGGATATTGATTTATTTGCCGATAATCAAGCGCACAATATTCATATCGATAAATTTTCAGTGACGGATGTTACCGCAAGCATTACAAAAGTGGTAAGTCAATTAAGTTTAACTGCTTTGGTTGATAACGCGAAAACCTTATTCGATGCAGATGTTCTGTATCAAAATGATGCAACAAAAATCAATTCTAATTTTTCATTGGCGCAATACCCCTTAGCTAAATTACAAGGGCATCTCGCGGGAAGAGTCGCTCAACTAAGTCAACTCGAGGGTAAATTATCACTTATAACGGAGCAAAAAATTACGTTAACAGGCAAACAGTTAGAAGTGTTGTTGCCAAATGTTGAAGTTGCTCCGCAAGATGTTATATCGAAGCTTAACAGTGAAGAGAAAAGCTATACTTTGCAAGTTGCTGATATGTTGGCGCAATTAAAAAATATACATTTATCACTTAACCTTGATAAGCAAGTTGAAAAAAAACCACAATTTAGCTTAGATAGTTTTTTATTAAAAACCCCTAAAACGATCACCTTTATCGATCACAATTTAAATCCCGAATTACAGCGTACTTTTTTGATTGATGAATTATCCCTTGGTGCCCTTAGTTCAATTAAAACAGAAGAAGCAACCCCTTATCAGTTGATCGCTCGCAGCAATGAATATGAAAAATTTACTTTTGCTGGTGATATTAAGCCTTTTGCTAAAATAGCTGAATATCATGTCAAAGGTGATATTAGTGAAGTGTCACTGCCGTCTATTTCTTCTTACGTTAAACAAGCAATGCAACTTGAATTTAAAAGTGGGCAATTCAACACAAAAATTAAAGGTGCATTAATTGCCGATAAAATTTCAGGTGATATAAATATTGTTATTAAAGGATTAGAAACAAGCGCCGCCGATAACGCAGAAATTGATGCGCTTAAAGATAATGCGACCATGCCACTTAATGCTGCGTTAGGTATGCTAAAAGATGGTGACGGCAATGTTGAGTTGAAGGTACCGTTATCGGGTTCAACCAAAGATCCTAAATTTGGCGTAAGCAGCTTTATTACGTTAATTACTAAAAAAGCGGTGATGTCGGCGACAAAATCTTATTTAATCAAAACCTTTGTTCCCTATGCTAATGTGGTTTCTGTTGCCATGACCGCGGGAGACTTTTTATTGAAAGTACGTTTTGAAAATTTAATTTATCAAACGAAGCAAATTCAACCTCAGGTTGAGCAAGAAAAATATATACAACAATTTATTGCCTTGATGAATGATAAACCAAAAGTAAACGTAAAAATTTGCGCGATAAGCGTGCCTGCGGATATTGGTTTAATGAATGGTGAAAGCATCACCAAAAAATCAGCTGTAAGTAAATTAAATAGTTTGGCTGAAAAACGGGAGCATGCTTTTAAAGATTATATTATAAAACACAGTAAAATTGACTCAGCGCGTTTGTTATTATGTGCTCCAAAAATTGATAGTGATAAAAAAGCTCAGCCACGTATTGAGCTATCGGTGTAATATCTTTATCGCAACTAAGTAGTTATTTGTACTTGTGAGTCTTTAAATAGTTAATAAAAAGCCCTGCTTAAATACATTAAGCAGGGCTTTTATTTATACGAAATGATGATACTTAATTTAACAGTGTTAAATCACACTATAAATTAAAAGCTATATTTCGCTACAAAACTAACATAGCGAGCGCCCATTCGACCAATAGTTCTGCCCCAGTTAGGGTTTAACTCTAGGCCGTTGGTACCATTTTGTGCGCGTTGTTGTTGTACCGCTGTTTGTGTATCGTCATTCAATACGTTATACACAGTTGCTTTTAACAATAAATCACCTTCAGCAATAGTCGTATGATAAGCAAAACTAAAATCTAAAGACTTCTGCCAATTAGTTGTACCAGCACTACCACGCGGGGCAGGAGTTCCGTTTTCATCATAAAACGAAACTTGTCCATAATCACGACTGTTACAATCTGACCATACTGAGCCATCAGCACAACTGTCTACACCGGTAGGATGAATGCTGAATTTATTAATTGGCATACCTGAGGCAACTATCGCATTAAAACCAACACTAAAGGCATTATTTATGTTGTAAAAACCGTTAAATTTGAACGCATGACGACGGTCGTTAGGCAAATTACCTGCAGAATGATCCATTAAATCTGCATAATCGTAAGATGTTGTCCAACCTGGATCAGCCTGACCATTATCGGTTCTTACTAATCCTTCAGTATTACCCCAGCCATGAGACCAAGTATATGAAGCGCTATAATGAAGATCATCTATTGCAACACCAGAAAGTGTTGTTTCTAATGCAGCATAGGTACGTTTTGGTTCAGGTAATCCGATTTTAGAACCAGGAATTAATACATGTTCAACAGTACCATCACCGTTAAAGTCGTAACTAATTTCTAAGTCTTTACTTGGGTTAGCTAAAACATAGGTATATGATGCATCGGCATTGATACCATTTTCTGCAAAATAATTATTGATAACCGGACCGTAGTCAGTATCTTCAATAGTACGTCCTAAATCACGATAAATGGCGCGCATGCCAAATACCATATCACCTTCCATTAATTCTTGTTCAAAACCCAATGTTACTTCATCTGAATACATAGATTTTAAATCGGCTGTTGCAATTAAGCTTGGCTCGCTAATACCTTCTTGAACAACATTTTGACCAACATGATCGCCAGTAGATGGAGAGCCATCAGCTAATAAAATGATTTCACCATTGGCATCAGTATCACCTACTAAGTAGTAATCGTGAACATCACGACGTGCACCACCTTGGGTAATATTCATGTTTGCTGAAACAGGTTGAAAATAGCGACCGTAAGTAGCAAATAATTTTGTAGTTCCATCACCATTTAAGTCATATATAGCTTGTAGTCTTGGTGCAATTTGTCCTTTAACGTCTACATATTTACGGCCATCAGACACGGTATTTGAAACATTAGAGTAACGAAGACCTAAATTTAAAACTAATTGATCGGTAACTGACCAAGAATCTTGTAAATAAAAAGCAGTTGAAGTGACTTTAGAATCGGTAAAATCAGTACGAACACGTTGATCAACATAAGGAGTACCTGCAGCTAATCCGGTTACACTACCATTACTGGCGAATGTAGCTGTCCACCAACCTTCACGACCTTCAACACCATTCGGGCGAGATTGATAATCAACATCAATATTGGTGTAATCAACACCTATTTTGATATCATGATCTTCAAGTTCCCAGTTAAAATCAGCACGGAATTGATCACGAACAAATTTACTTTCAGTAACCGATGAAAAAGTCTCAGCAGAAACTTTATTCCAGCTGCCAGATAAATTTGACCATACGAGAGGATCACTGTTTTCAACAGCATTGTATGTTTTGTCTGTAGTTCGGCCAGCAACCACTTCAACTGACATTTCGTCGTTTAAAATACCTGAATATTTTAAACCATAAACATTACCACCAGTATGGGTTCTAAAAGTACCCGTAGAATCGCCAACTGTTTGTGTTTCCCAATCATTTAAAAAGCTAGTACCTTTACCTTTTGTAGTAAAACCTATTGTTGTAAATTCAATTGAATGATCATCATTAATGTACCAATCTAATTTACCAAAATAGCGGTCAGCAGTTGTTTCACCGTCTGATAAACTCGTGCTTCCAGCGGCTTTATAATCGTTTTTTTGTGGAGCATAAAGCGCGTAAAAGAATACGCTGTCTTCAATCAAAGCGCCACTTGCCCATACCGTACCACGAGTAAAGGTATTTTCATCTTGGGCGGTATTATTATAAATCGTATCGTCAGCATTCAAAAGATTGTCGTGATGGCTGCGAGTTGCTTCAGGGTCTACGCGTAAATAACCGCCAAATTCAAAATCGTTCGAACCAGATTTTGAAATAGCATTAACAATACCACCTAGTGCGCCACCAAATTCAGAAGAAATACCACCAGTTTTGATTGACGTTTGTGATATTGCTTCCCATGGCATAGAGATAGAACCGATGCCCGTTTTTATACTGGTAATATTAATACCATTTAAATAATAGCCATTTTCAGCAGACGAACCACCACCAATACTGGCACCACTAAACGCACTATTACTTGTTGTGCTTGGTGCTAATAAAGCCATAGCTTCAAAACCTGATTCTACTGGCATGCTTTCTAAATCTGCAGCGGTGATCACAATGCCACCCGTTGACGATTCTAAATTAATACGGCTAATACGTGAGCCATTTACAGAAATGCGTTCAATATCGTCACCGACAGCACTCAACACACCATTGTATGTAACAGCACCACCAACAGTGATTAATAAATCTTGTTCTTCTACCGTGTTAAAACCATCTTTTTTAATGGTCATACGGTATTCACCAACCGGTAATTTACGTAAAGTATATTCACCTTTTTCGTTAGTCTTGATTGTACGAGTAATATTTTTACCTTTGTGTACCAAGGTAATGGTTGCACCCGATTCAATATGACTTGCAGTGTCTTTAACCACACCTTGTAATGTACCATTAAAAGTATCACTAGCTAGAGCAGTTGGCATTGAAAGCATTATTGCGCTGCCGACAGCAATCGCAGCTAAAGTTTTTTTCGCTTTTAAACCATTCTTCAAAAAGTTAGACATGATTTCCCCTTATATTTTAATTGTCTTTATTATATGAAATTATTGTATACAGATATAATGTATACAATATATCTGCGCGAAAGAGTATATTTCATACAATAAATAGATTCAATGGTTTTTATTGAAATCAAAAAATGCAGCGTCATAGGTGATGTGCATAAATATTCACATCTAAAAGGGGAGAGTATTTAAAATAGAATAAAGATTGATTAAATCAACATTGCTGTGAATTCATTTTCAAAAAAGCGAAAAAAGTATTCACTAATTTATTGTGCAAATAATGTTCAGATTGCACAATTGAAAACTGTCTGTTTAAGTTTAATGGCGTATTGAGTTGTTTAACTAGATCAAAATCAAGCTCTTGTTGAATCGACAATAAAGACAAAACACCTAACCCTAAATTAGCTTTTACCGCTTGTTTAATTGCTTCTTGGCGTGATAGGTCTAAACTTTTTTCAATTACCAGCCCTAGTTGTTGCATGGCATTAACAAAAACAGATCGTGTACCTGAGCCTTGCTCTCGTAGAATCCAATGTTGTTCAGTAAGTTGCCGGGGAGTTAACTCTACTTCAGTAGCAAGAGCATGGTTAGAAGAGCAAAAGACGACTAATTTATCTTTACGCCACGGTGTTATCGTTAAAGAACGAGATGTTATTGCTGCTTCAATTAATCCTATATGTGCTTTACCTGCCAAAAGACGGTCAATCACATCATCAGAATTACTTATGTACAATTTAGGCTCTACCAAAGGGTGTTGCTTTACGAAGTTTGCGAGTAAACGAGGCATCACGTATGAACCAATAGTTACACTAGCAGCTACTTTTAACTCACCATGCAAAGTATTGTTTGTAGGCTGTTGAAGCTGTGATTGTAATTCCAATATCTGAATCGCTTTAGATAAAATAGTGCGGCCATGGTCATTGATTAAAAGTTTACGACCGATGCGATTAAATACTTGGTAGCCTAGAATTAATTCAAGCTCCTTTAAAGATTGGCTCGCGGCAGATTGCGTTAAGCATAATTCGTCAGCGGCCTTAGTTATGCCATTTAATCTCGCGGTTGTCGTAAAAACCAGTAATTGCTTTAAAGTGATATTCAAATGTTAGAACTAAAATATTATTATATTAATTTAATTAATATAACACATTAAAAACATCTGTTTTATTAATTAAAAATAAAAGCATAAATTATACTTAAAATGAATAAGTGAGTATTTCAATAAACAATAATGAGTATAAATATGGCTTTTTCAAATAAAAATCGTAGCGGTACGTTAAATGGCATTTTATTTGTTGCGTTATTTTCAACTTTGGCAACTTATTTGGCTGAATTTGAAATTTTTCAGCAATTCGCCATCAGTCCTCTAATTATTGGGATTGTACTTGGGATGATTTATGCGAATACGTTACGGGTTAAATTACCGCTTGAGTGGCAAGCCGGTATTATTTTTTCAACTAAAAATGTATTACGCGCAGGCATTGTTTTTTACGGATTTCGGCTTACTTTTCAAAATATTTCAGAGGTTGGTGCTGCTGGGTTGATTGTTAGCATAAGCATAGTGAGTTTAACTTTTATTATTGGTTATTTTTTAGGTACAAAAGTTTTTAAACTTGACCGAGACACCACTATTTTAATTAGTGCGGGTAGTTCTATTTGTGGTGCTGCCGCTGTTTTAGCAACTGAACCTGTACTTAAAGCTGAATCCTATAAAACTAGTATCGCGGTAGCAACTGTGGTGGTGTTTGGCACGATTGCGATGTTTTTATACCCATTTATTTATCAAAGTGGATTGCTAGTTATTAGACCTCAGGCAATGGGGATCTATTTAGGAGGCACTCTTCATGAAGTAGCCCATGTTGTTGGTGCGGGTCATGCTATAAATGAAGACGTTGCCAACACAGCGGTGATTGTAAAAATGTTAAGAGTAATGCTACTTGCCCCATTTTTGGTGGTATTAAGTTTGTGGTTAAAAAACAAAAATTGTGCTCGAAAAACAGAAAATACAAACAAAACAAAAATTACGGTTCCTTGGTTTGCTATTGGTTTTGTTATTATTGTTGGATTTAACTCATTAAATTTATTGTCAAATAATGCGGTTACTTTGATTAATCAGGCAGACACTTTTGCATTAACTATGGCAATGACAGCGTTAGGAATGGAAACCAGTATCAATAAATTTAAAGAGATAGGATTAAAACCAATATACTTAGCAACTAGTTTATTTATTTGGTTGTTATTTGGTGGCTATTTTATCACGCAGTTAGCCGTTAATTATGCTTAATTTTTGCTGTGGGTAGCAGTTTGAAATAGACTAATACTTAAAAATTTACTATTTTATTGTTAATTTTTAATTGATTAGAAGAATGATCAAATCAAACATTTACTTTAAATTTAATTCAGTTATACTGCTCGCGTTGGTTAAGAATACAGCGGCGATAATTTATTTAAGTTCCATGTCGACCTACTTGATAGTTCATAAGTTCGTAAGTAAATCCTGCATCTTTCAGCGCAATTTCAGTTAACTATTTAATTTAACTATTTAATTTAACTGATTTATTTATTTATTATTATTTGGAGATTACTTATGTCTAACATGACTGGCCGTGTAAAATGGTTTGATGAGAAAAAAGGTTTTGGTTTTATTGAAGCACAAGATGGAAAAGACGTTTTCGTTCATTTCCGTGCTATTAAAGGCGACGGTTTCAAAACTTTAACAGATGGTCAAGAAGTATCATTTGAAGTTGAACAAGGTCAAAAAGGCCCACAAGCAGTAAACGTTTCTTTAGTTTAATTGCTAATTAGAATTCTGAAAAGCCGCTTATTTAAGCGGCTTTTTTTTGTGTGCGATTCAGCTAAATTTTATTATACCAATTTGATTAAATTTCTTCCCAACTCAGAGCTTTGCTCGATGTTCAATAACAAGGCAAATTTGTTTAGATCTAGTCATTCTAAATCAAATAAATTTAACGATGTTCGTGGGCATTGAGCAAGCTCCCGAAGGGCGAGATTAAAAGGCTTATATACTGCGTTATTGATTTTGATAAGGACGCTATATGAATGGTGTTCTTAGAGAATGCAGGAGCATATTCTCCTGAATAACCATTACCTTCAATCAATGCCTTGCCTCTAAGCCTTTTAATTCTCGCTGAGTGGGAAAGAACTTAATCAACTTGGTATTATACGAATTGATGGTATTACTTTTCTTCTTTGTAGCTAATCTTATTAACGTACCAAGTTTTATTACCGCTAGGTGTTGGCACTTCAAAATCGTCATCAACTTCTTTTTTTAAACATGCACGAGCCATTGGTGAGTCAATCGAAATATAATCTGTGCGCCCATAAATTTCATCAGGTCCAACAATTCTAAAGGTTAATTGTTCATTGTCATCGTTTTCAATGTCTACCCAAGCACCAAAAAATATTTTACCGTCTTGCTGTGGTGAATAATCCACTATTTTTAAACTTTCTATACGTTTGCGTAAATAGCGTACTCGCCAATCAATTTCTCGCAACCGTTTTTTATTGTATTGATAATCGGCGTTTTCAGAGCGATCGCCAAGACTTGCTGCCCAAGAAACTTTTCGAGTGGTTTCTGGGCGCTCAACACGCCAAAGTTGGTTTAACTCTTGTTGTAAAAGTTCGAACCCTTTGCGGGTTATTAAATTAGTTTTCATTGGAAAATTTTAGAGAATTGCCTTTAGTTTTCTAGTAAGGAAAATGTTTCATAAGCGTAGGTTTTTCGTTGTTACAACAGTGGCAGTCATTTTATTTCAAACTGATACTTTGCAACACTTCGACATTAACTAATGATTTTATTAAGCTAAATAGTTGTTCAAAAGAATCACTGGCGATTAGTTTACCTTGTTCATCATTTTGAATAAAACCAGCTTCTTTCATCGCATTAATCAACGTTGTTTGTGCTTTTTTATCGGTAAATTCAGGCGAATCAATATGATTGATAACCGATAAGCGTTTTGCAATGATCACTGCTTCTTTCTCTAAATCATTTCGTGTTAATGGCGATTTGGTGTTTACTAAGCTGGTTAATATTGCAAAGCGCTGCAACGTTTCGTTAATCACTAAGCTCATTAAACGAATTTTTGCTTGTGCCTGTGTTTCATCGGTTAATGACCAAAAGCCGGCTTTGGATTGCTTTGCGATATTATTTTCAGATAAATGTGTTAGCACTAAATTTATTTGGTTCGCTATATCGTTATCTTTTTGCCATAAAAATAAATCTTTTTTAATAAGTGCCATTAACATTTGCACTTGGCTAATGAGATCTTGTTCACTAACTTTAATGCAATGATTAAGTATGCTACACACTAATGACGGCAATACGTAAGTATGCAAAATATTGTTACGGTAATAACTCATTTCTAAAGCGCTTTTGCCCTGTAATGAAATTATTTCACCATGCTCATCGCTTTCTACAGACACTTTATTTAAACTAATAACGTGATCTAACAAGGTTTCACCTGAGATATCAGGCATGGTTAATAAGTGACTATATGGCGATTTGTTTTGCATCGCTAAGAAAAAATCTAATTGGCTAATTAACTCGCTTTTACTTAACGCTTTATGTTCTGAAGCGAGTAATACTAAAGCAACTAAAGCCACGCCACTAATGGCGGTGTTTTTATTTACACTGGCCATAACTTGATTGGCTAAAACGTTAACAGTCGGGGTTAACCATTTTGGTTTTTGTGGATCAATTGGATCAATGGCTTGCTTCCAATCGGGCACTTGTTTGTTTAAAAACTGATTAATATTAATTGGCTCACCAAAATTTACATAACCATTACCATAATTGCGTAAGCTACGAATTGCTTTGATGACTCCAAACATCGATTCTTTTTTCTTTTTACCGCCGCTTAATTCTTTATGGTAAGTAGCCACTTCCATCACGTGTTCATAACCCAAATAAACAGGCACGATACTTAATGGGCGGTTAATCCCGCGGAGCATACTTTGAATGGTCATTGCGAACATGCCTGTTTTAGGCGATAGTATTTTCCCCGTACGGCTACGACCCCCTTCAGCATAATATTTTACCGAATAACCGCGCTCAAAAAGTAACCCTAAATATTCTCTAAAAATAGTTGAGTAAAGGCGGTTACCACCAAAACTACGACGAATAAAAAACGCGCCAGCTTTTCTAAAAATAGTACCTGCTGGCCAAAAATTTAAGTTGATGCCTGCAGCGATCCTTGGCGTTACTAAACCTTGATGAAAAATAGTATAAGTGAGTAATAGATAATCCATGTGACTTCGATGACAAGGTACATAAATAATTTCGTGACCGTCTTGTGCTAATTGCCTAACAATATCTGAGTTATGTACTTTTATGTCACTATACAAACGTTTCCATAACCAACCTAATACGCGTTCACCTACGCGGATCATTGCATCGCGGTAATCACCTGCAATTTCATCCATTATTACCAAAGCTTGTTTCTTTGCTTTTTCTTGGCTGATATTTTTACTGCTCGCTTCATCTTCTATCACCCTTTTTACGGCGGGATTTGCCAATAAAGCAGTAAACATTTGCTGGCGATGCATTAAACGTCGCCCCATAACCGATACGGTTTGACGATAAAAATGAAAACGTGCTACTCGTAACAATTTACGTGCGGTTTTAATATTGCAACCGTGATGGTCGGCCATATAGCGAAACGATACAGGGTTACTAAAACGGACTAAACTGCGACGGCCTAAAAACAAGACTATAAAAAATTTACGTAAAAAGTTAGGAGATTCTTGATCGGCAAGTAAGGTGCCCGCATCGGCTTTATTTTTTTCTTTGGTCGGGGTTCTGCCCCAAGTCATATTTACCGGAATTAACTGTGCGTTTAATTTACTGTCAATTTGATGTAAATTTAAAATCTCTAAACCTTGCTCTGTTGCATTGGTTTTTGATCGAGTATGCCAAGACAAAATTGAATTAGGTTTAGCTAAACATAATGTGCGGTCAAATTTTTCGCCATTAATGACAACTTTGCCTGAAGGATCGGGTAGATTTTGTTTTTTACAAGCGTGTTGTAAGGTTAATAAGTCACTCGCTGATTGATGGCGGATAACATAAAAAACAGGCTGATTTTCATCAGAAAAACATGGCTTGTTTTCACCATGATGATCATCTTGTTGGGCTTTATCACAAATAATTTTGCTATGGACTAGTAATTTAACGGGCCATGATAAAACAGCGTAAAAAAAAGAACGAAATGCTGACATTTAATTTTACTCGAAAAAGTATGATCAGAAAAATAGAACGCTATTTTAACTGTATTTGGTGTGGTTATCAAAGAACATAAATTAACACCAAAAAAGGTTAAGGTTTAACTTAAAACAGGGTGGATATATGTATGTCTTACTCTTTGAAAGAGTTCATTATATTATTGATTTCACCCGATTTTTTCATTTTATAAATTTCACTATCAAAGGCTTGGCTAAATTCTGCATGAAAAGGATATTTCTTTTTTTGTATAGCCGTTTTTGAATACCCTAAGTACACACCTTCGTCACCGATTATTGCGGCTTTTTTTAGTTTTGCATGCTTTCCTGTGATATATATACCTCTTTTTTTAAGGTGTTCAAGCTCATAATCAAAGGTTTTATTTTCCATTAATATGCAATCAATCCGTTGAAGCGCTAATTTCATAATATTCTCAGAAGTGCCTTTGGCTTCTTGGTAGGCAATTTTTTTCTGTTTTACTAACGCGTGAAATGCTTTACCGCCCCAGCCATCATACCCAGTAACATTGCCGAATGATAAACCAATATAGTCTTGTGGCCAATTAGGTCTTGGTAAGTTAAGCACCTTTTCATTACAAACCACAATAACGGTTTCGGTAAACAAACGTAATGAATAAGGATAAAGATAGGGCCAATCATGCCCATGAAAATAAGGTGGCGCTAACGCGTATCCTTGGCCATTTTTCATCATTATTTTTCCTCGTTTCCAAGGTACCGGTTTCATCGTTACTTTGAACCCTTGCATTCTAGAAAATGCAATATGCAATACATCGATATACATCCCTTTAGCTTCACCGTTTTCACCTTTATAACTAAATGGTCGATAAGCATCGTCCACGTAAATAGTTACCTCAGAATCTGCAGCCAATACAGGTAAGATAAAATTAATAAGAAAAATAAAAGTTAGTAATTTTTGCATAAAAAGTAATTTAAAATAATGATTGCTAGATACAGAACCTAGTTTGCTAATTGTTGAAAGTATAGGATAAATTTGGCTTTATACCATATAAACCCAAGCTACCTGACAATGCTAGTTTCAGTATCTTCAGGTGGTTTTGGTCTATGAAAAGGGATAAAGTCATTTCACAGAACTCAATTAGAATGTTTTTCACGTTGTCATATTTATGGACTTATTGCATCTTTATGTATGCCCATTTAGTTCCGTAATAAAGGCGGCTGCGGCCGATCGTCGAGTCAGTTGAAGTTTTGACAAAATAACACTGACATAATTCTTAATTGTTTTATCGCTTAGAAAAAGTAGTTTAGCAATCTCTTTATTGGTTTTGCCTTCAGCAATTAAATTTAAAATTGATTGTTCTTTTTTGGTTAAGGTATTCAATTTTAGTTCGTTATCTTGTGGATGATGACGAAGCTTTTGAAAAATTTGCCCCGTTACCTTTGGATCAAGAAGCGACTCTCCTGAAACAATTGTAAAAATTCCTTCAATAATTGATTTAGCGCTTATTTCTTTTAATAAATAGCCCATCGCACCTGCCATAATGGCAGCAAGCACCGCTTCATCATCATGATACGAGGTTAGCATTAGTACCTTGGTTTCGGGTAGCACTGCGAGGATTTCTCGACAAGCTTCAATGCCGCTACCATCAGGCAATCGCACATCCATTAAAATAACATCGGGTTTAAGGTCTAAACACAGTTCTACCGCTTGCTTTTGTGTTGCGGCTTGACCAACTATAACTAGGTTGTCTTGAAGTGAGAGTATGGAAGATAAACCTTCACACACAATTTCATGATCATCTACTAAAACAATGCTTATGTTTGCTGAATGGTTAGGTAACGATGTGGTCATAAATAATTTTCCTGATTATTATGTGCGTCACTCTGTTTTGGTAAGGAGAGTTTAATCGTAAATCCTGCTTTATTTTGGCTGGTTATTTCTATGCTACCTTGCAATTTTTTTAATCGTTTTTTAATGTATTGAATACCAAGACCATTTTGACTATCTGTACCAATCGTATCACAACCAACACCATTGTCTTGTATACAAATAACATAATGTGTTGTGGTGGTCTCTACTGTAAAATTAACCAAGCTCGCTTGGCTGTGCTTAATAATATTAGAAACACTCTCATGAATAATACGTTCAAGACAATACAGTTGACTATTTTGCTCCGTACTAAGAGGATTACTAATTTCAAGAAAAACCTGTTGGATACCGTTGGCCTGCAAGCGATCACTTTCTTCTTTAAATACTTCAGACAAGGTATTAGACGATTTATTTTTTAGGTTAAGATGAAAAATATACTCCCTTAATTCTTTTATTACGCCATTAATATTGGTAACCGCGTGGTCAACTTTGCCTATTGCCCCATCAATATTTATATGGCCGGTATCTGTGTCTGTCGACTTTGCTTTTTGGGTGAGCGATTCTAATTGTAACCCAAGCGCATAAAGTGATTGTATTGCGCCATCGTGAAGATCCATCGCAATACGTTGGCGCTCTTCTAAAACTGAGAGTTTACCCAATTGTTGGTAAAGTTGAGCATTGTCTATTGCCACGGCGGTATGCGATGCGAGTAAAGTTAATACATTAAGATCTTGTTGATTAAAATTGATTTCATTGTCGTTCCTTACTAAATATAAAACACCAAAGACAATAGAGCGACTGATAATAGGCACTGCAATAAGTTTGTCTATGTTAAAGTCGCCATCTTTCAATGACGACCACTCTCTTTTATGTTTAAAATCATTGTCAATAAAAGATCGCCCATCAACCAGTATATGTTTTAGCACATGGGTTAATTTTTCGGGCGGTGAGGTATATAAAAATTCATCTAAACGCCATTCAATAAAGTTTGTGGTGTTTCCTTCTTTATCGGTCATTAATAGTGCACCGCGCTGCGCATCTACTATTTGGCATGCGCTTTTTAAAACTGACGTTAAAATATCTTCTAAGTGATGTTCAGAGGCGAGTTCAAATCCTATTTCGTTTAATGCTTGAAATTGTCGACGCTGTTTTTCAGAGGTTGCTCTTAAATTGCGGATGATATAAAAGACAAAATTTGAAAAAGCGACAACACCAATCACCATGATAAGAATTACGAGTATACGTTCTTCAAACAGAGTCATGATGTTATCTAGATATAGGGTTCTAGTGAATTCGAGAAATATTAAAAAAAGAACCGGTAAAATAATACACAGCGCAAGTAGCCATGTCATTTTTTCGAAAAACCAGTCTTGGTTTTTTTTCATATTATTGATTGACCATGTTTTTTGATCTAAAAAAGAACTTTAAGCTAAGCCTTTAATTTTCGCAATCACTTATTTCTTAGGGGACAATTAGCGCTCACTTCGGATTACGCCTAACAGTTTATCAATTTCAAGGTCTTTATATAGTAGAAAAGTAATGCCTATATCATTAAGTTCATCAATTTCTTGTTTTGACAGGCAAGAGGTATGAATAATGATACTAACGTTAGTGTATGTATTGTAGATTTTTTTATATAGTTGAATGCCATCGCCAATATAAGTTTTACAATCAAGAAGTACTATTTGTGGGCTGTTTTTCATTGCCTCTACAAGCGCTTCTGGCGAAGACGCTGGAATATCAAAAACAGCCAAATCTGGCTCGCACAGCAATTTTTCTTTGAGTGCTTTTCGTACGTTTTTATGATCATCGACGATTAAAACCTTAAGCTTTATCACGACAAAATCCCTCTATTTATATTCCACTAAAAATATAGCGTCATGATCATAGCTATTTTGGCAAGCGTAAATATAGAGGCTGTTGTACTGATAAATAAAAGCTTTTCGTACCTATAAAAAAGGACCTTTGGCCCTGCCGTTTGACTGCATTTTTATATTATTAACCGTGTTAATTTGATCGTAATCTAAAAAGTTTGTGATATTTGACAAGTTGTCAGATGGTTAAAAAGTATTTTATGTACTATACCTTTTAATCTGTTTATTTTAAAAAAAAACAGCCATTTAACAAAAAATATAAAGTTTTTGAAGTGTGTAATTGAATTTTTTGACATCAACATGATTTAGATCAAAAAAAAGGCTTGATGCTCAATATCATTACAAAATATAAGGAATAAACTTATATTCAAGTTTGATAGATTTTTTTTATTAAAAATAGTTCATTTTATTTTTAATTATTTTCCAAACAGTTTAAGGAAATTTCATGAAAAAGTTGTTAGCAGTTTTATTTGTTTTATGTTCTCCATTAGTAATAGCTGGTGAAGCACCAGAATTTATGAACCAATGTTTTGATTGCCACGGGGCAAAAGGTGTAAGTGAACATTCTGAGGTACCTACAATTGCGGGTGCTTCTGCTTATTTTATTGAGTCATCATTATTTGCTTATAAAGACGATATTCGCCCAGCAGTAAAATCAAAATTTTTCTACGGTGATACTGCTCGAGCAGAAACCGATATGAAAGCTATTGTGGGTAAATTAAGTGAGGATCAAATTAAAGAAGCAGCTGCTTATTTCGCCAAACAAAAGTTTGTTCCAGCCAAACAGGCTTTTGACAAAGATCTAGCTGCCGCGGGTAAAAAAGTACATAGCATTCGTTGTGAAAAATGTCATGGCGACGAAGGCACCAGTGTTGACGACGATAGCGGTATTTTAGCGGGTCAATGGACACCTTATTTAAAACTTTCAATGGAACATTTTAAAGCGGGTACCCGTGAAATGGACAAAAAAATGAAACAGAAAGTTGATAAATTATCTGATGTTCAATGGCAAGCATTACTAGCTTATTACGCGAGTCAACAATAATAAATTTGTAAGGGAAGTATTATGTCTAAGTGGCAAAAAATGTGGACCCCAAGTAAAAAGTGGTGGATGTTAGGTCTACCTATTGGCGCAATCGTAGCGGCTATATTTGGGGTGTTATTTTGGGGTGGTTTTAACTGGACCTTAGAATTAACAAATACCGAAGAATTTTGTGTTAGTTGTCATGAAATGGAGCAAGTAGTTTTTCAAGAATATAAAACAAGTATTCATTATAAAAATCCAGCAGGGGTTAAGGCTACATGTCCTGATTGTCATGTGCCAAAACCTTGGATTTATAAAGTTATCCGTAAAATACAAGCGTCTAACGAAATTTATCATAAATTAATGGGCACTGTAGACACACCCGAAAAATTCAAAGCACACCGTTTAGAATTAGCAAAACATGTTTGGAAAACCATGAAAGAAACGGATTCTAGAGAATGCCGCAACTGTCATTCATTTAAAGACATGGACAGAAAAGGTCAATCTAGAAGAGCAGGCAAAAAACATGATCCAGCAAGAATTGCAAAACGAGGTGAAACATGTATCGATTGTCATAAAGGCATTGCCCATGAATTACCTGACGAAGATATTGAAATAGATGTAGAAAGCAAATAAAAACACATTATACAAAATATAAATAGTAAGGAGATCCTCATGGATAAGTTCGAAAAAAATGACTTATTTCATAGTAAAAGAAGTCAAGGAAATCGGCTGTTCAAAAAATCAAGTGTTTTAGTGATGATGCTCGGTTTGACTGGCTGTTTCAGTAGTTCAAATGATAAAGATTTAAGCCCAATAGCAGATGCTGGTAAGGATGCATCTGTGCTAGAACAAACTGTTGCAACGCTTGATGGTTCAGGCACTGCAATTCAAGGTCAAATTTCAGGAATTACTTGGCAACAAACGGGTGGTGAAACAGTAACGCTTTCTTCAACAAGCGATCCCTTGGCTACCTTCACTACACCAACAACAACAGAGGCTTTAAGTTTAACCTTTCAAATTACAGTAACAGATAACGATGGTAGAACTGCAAGCGATTCAGTAACTTACTCTGTAACACCAGTAAATGAAAATCCAACAGCAGTGGCTGGCACAGACCAAAATATACTTGGTGGTGAAACGGTCACTATGGCAAGCAGTAGTACCGATTCAGATGGTTCAATTGCTGCTTATTCATGGGTGCAAACAGCTGGCCCAGCGGTTACATTAACTGGTGCCGATACTGATACCGCTAGTTTTGTTGCTCCATTATTAGAAGAAATTACCGAAATAGTCTTTGAGTTAACCGTTACCGATAATGAAGGCGGCACTGCAACAGATGCTGTTTCAATTAATGTGGGTAGCCAATATTCATTAGCTGACCCTATAAATGGTGGTCGTTTATATTCTAAATTTTGGGCTGAAGAATCAGGATTTTCTTTAAACAACTCAAATTTACAAGATCAAAGTGAATTAGATGCTATTTCAGGAAAATCTAACTTTTTCCGCTGTAAGCAGTGTCATGGTTGGGATCGTTTAGGTCGAGAAGGTGGTTATAGTAACCGTGGTCCTAAAACATCTCGACCTAATATTTCACCCGTTAACTTAGCTGAATTGGCTAAAGTTGAAACAAGCGCTGAAATTTTTGATGCTATTAAGAATGGTGATGGTGTACGTCGTGACGTTACGGCTGATTTATCAGCGTATGATCCAGCGGTTGATAATGCAGCGCGTGTAACGGGCGATCAAATGCCTAACTTTTCACAAATATTAACCGATGCACAAATTTGGGACATCGTTAAATATTTAAGAGAAGGCGCCTATGATACTTCACAGTTATATGACATAACTTTTGATGATGGTGTTTATCCAAACAAAGGACGCACTTTTTCAAATATAGGTAAAGATGGTGATGTTGATTTAGGTGACACCATTTACAGTGACAAATGTGGAACGTGTCATGGTGAGCAAGGTACAAGCTTTTTAGTTGATAATTCTGAATTTACTATTGGTGCATTTAATCGTGCTAAACCTTATGAAGAACAGCACAAAATTAAATTTGGTAACTTAGGCACAACAATGCCAGCACACCCTGATTTAAGTACTGATGATGCTAAAAATTTATTAAAAGCATTAACCGATACGGTTAAGTACCCTGGCACCAAAACACCGTTTAATAGTGCAGACGGTATTAAAGGCGGTCAGTTATTTTCTAAATTCTGGGCAACTGAAACTGGTTTTACTTTAGATAACTCTAAATTGGTGGATCAAACTCAATTAGATAACATTAGCTCAAATTCTGATTTCTTCCGTTGTAAGCAATGTCATGGTTGGGATCGCTTAGGTCGTGAAGGAGGTTACAGTAACCGTGGACCTAAAACATCACGTCCAAATATTGCACCTATTAATTTAGCGGCATTAGTAAAAGCTGAAACTAGCGAAGAAATTTTCGATGCCATCAAAAATGGTGATGGTGTACGTCGTGATATTAATTCAGATTTAAGCACTTATGATCCTGATACAAATAATGTTATTGGAGACCAAATGCCTAACTTCTCACAAATATTAACTGATGATCAAATTTGGGCAATTGTAAACTTTTTACAACGTGAAGCTTACGATACAACCAAACTTTATGATGTTGTTTTTGACAATGGTACTTACCCAAATAAAGGTAGAACTTTTGAAAATGTTGGTAAAGATGGTGATGAAGCGCATGGCATTACCGTTTATGATGAAAATTGTTCAAGTTGTCATGGTGCGGATGGTACTGCATTCTTAGTTGACCATAGTGAGTTTACTATTGGTGCATTTAATCGCGCTAAACCTTATGAAGAACAACATAAAATTAAATTTGGTAGCTTAGGAACTATCATGCCTTCACATCCTCGTGTTACTGAAAATGATGCTAAAGATTTAATGAAGGCATTATCTAATACAACATTATTCCCTGACACTCAACCTGTTGCTTTAGACGGTGCAACAATGTTTGTTAGTAAATGTGGTGGTTGTCATACCGGTAATGGATTAGGTTCAGGTACAGTTAAAGATGTAACTAATGCAACAAGTACTTTAATAAATGGTGCAATTAGTACGGTGCCTGAAATGGCTACTTTTTCAACCTTAACGGCTGAAGAAATACAAGCGATTGCTGATGCAATAGCATTGTAGTTGAACATCGCAGTTAAGCATTGATACTTGGGTACATCCCAAGTATCAAAAGCTAATGATGACAAATAGAAGAACTAATAAATACTAGGGCATTCAAAATGGACATATATAAAAAGCTACTAGCTACCATTAACAGGATTGTTGCCATTTCACTTATGCTGTTTTCTTTTGTAACAGTGTCTAGTGTGAATGCTGCAGAAAATGCAATAACGAAAGCTGACGCGCCTGTTGATGCTGTACAAGTTAAAAAGCATGCAAAATATTCTAAAAAAGGAGCTGATACTTGTTTAGCGTGTCACGACGCCGATTCAGAATTTCCAGTGTTGAATATTTTCAAAACCCCACATGGGTTACAAAGCAAAAAAACGGGTGGACATACACCATTTGCTCAAAAGCAATGTGAAACCTGTCATGGACCTGCAGGAAAACATACCGTTAAAAGAGTACGCAAAGGACAAAAACGCGAAGACATGATTGATTTTGGTCGCAACAGTAATATTCCTGTGGCTGAAAAAAACAAAGTTTGTGCAAGTTGTCATACCAAAAAAGCAAAAGCTCATTTCGATGGTGGCATTCACCAAGTAAATGATGTTGCTTGTACTGATTGTCATAAAGTACATCAACCAAAAGATCCTATGTTAAGCAATGATACCCAAGTTACTGGTTGTGTTGATTGTCATAAATCTAAAAAATTGGCAACACGCAAATTTTCAACGCATCCACTTAAAACAGGCCAAATGGGCTGTACAAGTTGTCATGCTCCACATGGTAACGACAACGATAAAATGTTAAATCATGAAACTGTTGTTGGTACGTGTACTGAATGTCACGCGGGTAAAAGAGGACCATTCTTATTTGAACATCAACCAGCAAGTGAAGACTGTACGCTTTGTCACTCTGCTCATGGTTCAAATCAGCAAGGTATGTTGACACAACGGGCTCCTTACTTATGCCAAAATTGTCACAGCGCGCAAGGTCATCCATCTGTAGCAAAAGACAGCAATGGACTAATTGAAAGACGTTTTCCAGCTCAAAAAACTGGCTCTGCATTCTTATTAGGTAAAAGCTGTACTAGTTGCCACTCTAAAATACATGGTAGTAATCATCCTTCAGGCAATAAGTTACAACGCTAGTTAGGTTAACGTAAGGAATTGATATTATGAAAATGAATAATTTGAGCAAATTAGCGGCTTCAATATCATTATCATTTTTAGTTTTGGAAGCATCAGTCTTAGCTGATGGATTCGAAACCGCTAATAAAAAAGTCCCAATATGACTCGTTGGGAATGTGAATATTGCCCAAAAACACCAGAATGGACATTTGATATAACTGCCCAGTTAGGTTTATTGTCTGATGATGTATATCGCTATGGAAATTACAGTGGCATTACTCAAAATCAGCCATTATATTTTTCAGGTAATGTTCGATATGCGACTCAAGAAGGGCGTTTTTGGAATACCTCTTTTAAAGACGTAGGAACCGACGCACCAAAAATTTCTAGTGAGTATGGCAAACGTGAAGTGTATAAACTGTCAGTTGATTTTCAAACGATACCATTGCGTAAATATGGCAATGTAAGTTCTCCGTTTGTTAATCCAAACTCAAACGTTTTACGTTTACCAGAGCAATGGAATAAAAGTAATAACAGTGCTGACTTTAAAGGCAATGGTTTATTCACACCGTTTGATTTAGGTTCAGACTGGGATCAATTTGCACTGGCATTACAGTACACCGAAGACAAATATTTTGACTATGCACTTAGTTATCAACGTATCGAAGAAAATGGTATTAAAGAATCATCAGCCAATCAGTATTTTCAAGCGGTTTATTTTCCGCAAAGTACCAACACGGTTACTGAAAATATTGTTGCGACCGCTGATTTTACTGGCGAACAATGGTTTGGTAACTTAGCGGTAAGCTTTTCTAAATTTAACAATAATTTAGAAACTAGCTCATTTGCTAACCCATTTTCATCATTTGATCGCAATGCCAATGTAACAACAGTGTCTAATGAACCTGATAATACAGCAATGAAAATCAGTTTAAATACACGTTATAGCTATATGCCTCGCTCTTACGCCAAGGTGTATATGTCTTATGAAGTATTAAAACAAAATGATGATTTTTTGCCATACACCACTAACCAATCTTTGGCTTCAGCATTAGAGCGGAATAGTTTAAATGGCGAGATTAATAATCAATATGTGGCGTTAAAGCTGTACCACTGGATTGATAAAAACTGGTCAATAGATGCAAAGTATAATTATAGAGATCGTTATAATAAAACAGATGTATCAGTTTTTAGGCCAGTAATTAGCGATTTATTCCCTGCCGAAGCGGCCATAAATATCCCTTACGACTTTACAAAAGAGTCAGGGAAATTATTTCTTAATTGGCATGACAGAACAGGACAGCGCTTTACGTTAGGCTATAAAACCGATTCAATGGAACGTTCATTTAATACGGTGCGCAAAACATCTGACGATACTTATTTAGTGAAGTATAAAAATAGTTTAGCGGAAACTGCAATTGTGCGTTTTAGTGCCTCACGTGCCAATAGAGATGCTACAGATTTAGAATTGATAGATTTATTGTCTGTACAAGAAAACCCTTTGATGGAGCGTTTTAATACCGCAAATAGAACTGAAAATAAAGTTAGCATGCAGTTAGATTACATGCCTACAGCCTCTTTAGATACGGTATTAACGGCTGACTTTCTTGAAGATGACTATGATCAAACTGAAATTGGCTTGCAGTACCGTTGGCGCACTAACTTAACGTTTGATATTAATTGGCATATTCAAGAATACACCAATGTTGGTTTTTACGTTCAAAAACAACAAATGGACACCACTATGGCAGGTAGCTCACGCTTTTCTACCCGTGATTGGTTTGTTGATAACACCGATAATATCTTAAGTTATGGTTTGAATTTTTCAATGGATAAGTTGCTTGAATCAAAACTTAATTTAACTGCTTCTTTTCAGTTATCTGATGCAGATACTGCTATTGATATAAACAACGCAGGCCAACTAAGTGCTTTACCTGATACTCTAAGTAAGTGGATATCTGCTGATTTGAAGGTAAGCTACATACAAAGCGCACAAACTACTTTAGCTTTGTCTTATGAATATCAAAACTTTGATAGCCAAGACTTTTCTATTGATGAAGTGGTGCCAGGTGCTGCAGCTAATTTACTTACTTTTGGTGCAATGAGTAATTATTACAATACTAGTTTTGTTGTATTTTCTTATAATTATAAGTTTTAGCAAAAGCATAAAGTAAATTTATAACAAAAAGTGGTTATAAATAAAAAGGTTGATACGTTAATTAAACGTACCAACCTTTTTTATTGCGCTTTATAAAGTTACTAATGCAATATGTATTATTCTTTTTTGTCTTCAGGCAAATGCTTATAGCCATTAATCATTGCAGAAACAACAGAGGTGCGTTCTTTACGTTCAGTAAAAATAACACCAAAAATATGTAATGGGATCAAAAATAATAAGGTATAAAATGAATAAACATGAGCAGTACTAAATGGTTTTCTAAATGCTCGCATAGCTTTATATGCCTCGTTATCAACGTTCACCTTTGAGTAAGGCTTTATGGCATTTAAATCCGTTTTATCCATCGCAATTGACTCAGCAAAATATTGACCAAAAGGAGGGTAGTAAATATCAGTACCTGCAATAACTAAACCTGTAACCATTTGAATCGATAATAAAAACAGGAGTGCCGCAACCATTAGTTTTCCAGCTGGATTATGTCCTTTATAAAATGATTTTTTACCTTGAGAAAAACTTTTTAACTCTTGAGTAAATCCCTTTTGAAAGGGTAAGGTTTTATTCCAACGTTCATAGTTTTTACCAATAAAACCAAGTGTAATTCTAATAAGTAAATTTACCGCAAATATATAACCTACATATACATGAATGGTTTTAAGTAAAATTTTACCATCAACCGAAACGCCTAAAGTTTTACTATTTAAAATAATCACCCCTATGATTATAAGTAAAAATACCGTGGCGACATTAATCCAATGGAATAAACGAATATTTCTGCTCCATACAAAAACAGCGTTAAATTGTTGAGTCATTATATTTTCCTTTTTTCTAACATGAGTAAAAAACTATTTAATGCATTGAACAGACCTAACGAGCGGGCAGTTCAATAATCACTTTGAGCCCGCCAAAATTTTCAGACAAACCATAACTTATTGAGCCGTTATAATGGTCAATAATATCATTAACAATACCTAAACCAAGTCCATGCCCTTCAACGCTTTCATCTAAACGAACACCTCTTTTTGCTATGGTATTAACTTTTTCTAATGGAATGCCAACGCCATCATCTTCAATAATAATTTTAAGCGCTTTACTGTGGCTTATATTAATTGCAACAGTATTTTTACCCCACTTAAAGGCATTATCAAGTATATTGCCAAGAAGCTCTAACATATCTTCTCTATCAAATAAGAACTGTATTTGTTGTTCCATGGTTATAGCGACATTTATCTCTTTGCTATGATGCATGCTGTTTAATGTGTCAATAAGCTCATTAATATCACTATCAAAATTAAATCTACTACCTGATTCTAAAGACCCTGCTAGCCTAGCTTTATTTAATATGCGTTGTGTTAATTGTTGCGTATTTTTAGTTTGTTTTATCAATACAGTTTTTACAGCGGGAAGATTATCTAAATTTTTATCTTGCGATAGCTGCTGTAAAACCGTTAATGGTTTTTTTAATGCATGCGCCAAATCAGAAAGTGCATTTCGGTGTTGCGATATTTTTGCCGCAAGTGCTTGGTGTAAATGATTAATTTCTTTAACTAAAGGCGCTAATTCAGCAGGAACATTTGTTTTTAAACTGCTTATTTTTCCTGTTTCAAGACTAACCAAGTCTTTTTGTAATGTTGTTAACGGTTTTAAGCTTTTTTGTAATGATTTGATTTGTAGAAAAATGATAATAATCAGAATAATAACTACCGCTAACGTAAATTTTTTATTGAAGTTCGACATAGCTGTTTCAACGGAAGAAATATCTTCAGCAACAATAATGGTTATAGATTTTCCTTTGTGGGTGTATTTGCTCGCTAATAACAGTAATGGCTGTTTCATTGGGCCAATACCCTTAAAACGATTTTCTATTGCTGGAAAGGCTTTAGGGTAGCTTAATGTTTGATCCCATAATGAGCGTGATCTGAGTTGCTTATCATTTTGAATAACCTCGAAGTAATGCCCTGAAAACGGTTGTTGGTAAATTCCTGAACTTGTATTTATTTCACCCGAAGTATTATTTTTATTTGTAACAACCGCTAGAATTGTTTCAGTGTCATGCGCTAACCTTGTATAAACATAATCGTAGGTTAAATAGCTTACACTCGAATTAACCAATATCCATATAATAATAAACGCTGAAATTAAACGAACTAATAAACCAGTGGCTAATTTTTTTTGCAACGAGTTATTCATTCAATGTCCTTAAAAATATAACCTTGCCCACGACGAGTTTCTATTCTGTGCTTACCTATGATGTGACGTAACCTTTTTATATACACTTCAATCACATTGCTGTCTTTGTCTGAATCAAAGTCATAAACATGCTCTGTTAATATTGTTTTGGATAATATTTTTTCTGGGTGGGACATAAGATAACGTAATAATCGAAATTCAACTCCAGTTAAGGAGTGAGTTGTATTTTTATCAAGTGTTAACGTTTGATCGGTGCTATCAAGTACTAGACCCTTCTTTATTAAATTGTTAGACGGTGCAGTATTATTAGTGCGTTGTAATACTGCATTTAATCGAGCTAAAAGTTCTTCAACATGAAAAGGTTTACCAAGATAATCGTCTGCGCCAGCCTTAAATCCATCAATGCGTTCATGCCAAGTATCTCTAGCGGTTAAAACAATAACGGGCAATAGCAGGCCTTTATTGCGCCAATATTTAAGAACATCAAGGCCACTTAATTTAGGAAGCCCAAGATCAAGTACCACAACATCGTATATACCTTCACAACCTAAAAATTTAGCTTCAACCCCATCGTTAGCTACATCAACAGCATAACCGGCATGTTCCAAATCTTTTTGTAGAGCATGGATTAAATCAAGATCATCTTCAACCAACAATAAACGCATGAGTTAATCGTCCTTTTTTTCTCTAATTAATTGGCCATTTTTGGCATCAAAAAAATATTTTTTTACGCTTCCTGCTCTATTTACTAATTTAATTTCATAAATCAGTTTCTTATGTTTTTCCTCTAGTTCAACTTCAATAATATGCCCCTGCTCAATTTTGTCTAATCGCTTCAAAATTAAGCTTAACGGTACAATGTCACCAGACTGTACTAAGGCAAATGCGTTGTCGTGATCATCTGCAAAAGTAGTTAGTGAAAAGAAAAAAAACATAATGCTACAGAGCATTAATAAAAATAATGAATTATTGATATGTTGTTTTTTCTTCATAGTTATTCTCTAATAATAGTGATTATCTAATAATATTTATTCAGCAAGCATGATCTTCAGGCTAATCATGCCAATAACCAACACCAGGTATGCTTACTTCATCTTCATTGAACGACCCATTGTCTGTATTTGCATGACATAAATTACATTGACTAAAGCTTCCAACCTTAGGGTTATCAATTACAAACCGTTTAGGGATTTCATTATGCTTTCTAATAAAATAAGGGGTCAATGTTATTCTATCAGTAAGTTTAGTTTTATTTAATGAAGTCATTATTTTTCTTGAGCGTTTATATTTAGAAAAATCAGCCGCATTGGTTGTTAAATATTTTAGTAATTCAGTATTTAGTTGTGGAGTTAATTCAGCATTATCACCGTAGTGCTGTTCTAGATTGTTCATAACATTTACCCATGATTTTTTGGGTAACAGACCCGGAGAATAGGCCATATGACAACTACCACACTCTTCTTTATACGTTTTATTTTTAACCGGCAAAACACCGGGGCGTTTAATATCTGATAAATTCCAATCGTTATCATCATCAAAACTGAAGGCTTTTTGTGATGAAACAAAGCCAAAGCTTAGTAACAGTAAAGTTGATGAGATAAGCACTGTACCAATGGTTGTTTTTTTCATGTTGTGTACTCCACTTTTTTGTATTAACTATTTTTATTTGTTTATTTGTTTATTTGTTTTGGTAAAAAACGAATCATTATTGGTTCTTTAAATAATGGCTAATATCATTTTTTTCTTGTTGAGTGCATGCTCGCCCCATCGTCCATTTACAATTTCTTAAAAACCATTTGTCTACTTTGGCTTTTTTAGTAAATCGCTTAGGGTTACTCGATACGGCCATTGGTTGAATTTGCTTGTTAGTTTTTATGTGCTTACCCATAAGTGTTACATCACTTCCGTGGCAAGAAGTGCAACTACGAACAGCGTACGGTTTTTTCCCAACGTGTTTTTGTTGCCAAAGTTTTTTTCCTTTTTCAAAACTAGACAATTGAATGGTACTACTTGCATTTTGCTGAATATTATTGGGAATATTCGCAGCGGTTACATTTATTGATAAACCCATTATCAGGCTCACTAAAGTTGATTTTTTCAAATTTATTGGCTTAAACATGATTTTTCCTGTTGATGTGAATGAATGACAATTATTTGTTTTTAAGCTTTTTTATTACCCGTAAACATTGATTTAATGAGATTTTCTTTGTGTATTAAGCTTTCAACGATTACGCCAAAAATATGCACAAAAATAAGAAATAAAGTAAAATCAGCAAAAAATTCATGTAGGTTTTCGGCAATATCTGCTCCAAAGGAATTTACATTAGAAAATAAAAAAACTAACGGACCTTGATTTTCTTCAATAGCAAATATTATTAGTCCGCTACAAGCCGTTATTAATAGGCTTATCATTAATAATATAACCATAGCGCCACCCGCAGGGTTATGACCTAAATAACGTTTCGCCTTGAACGATAAGGTGTTTTTTATAAACTGAATGATTTTTGTTTTTGAAAAAACAAAATCTGAAAACAAGGCATGTTTTGTTCCAACAAATCCCCAAAAAATTCTGATCGTAAGTAAGCTTAATATGGTGTAACCCGACCAAGAATGAATAGTTATATAATCGTCTTCACTGATAAAAGCGAGTGAGAATGCGAGCACTAATGTCCAATGAAATATGCGAACAAGTGGATCCCATATGTATATTTTATTGGCACTAAATTCAGAGTTTAATCTTTGGTTATTTTCATTTGATGATTTCATTAAACACCCCATTAATTTATTTCTGCAATAAAGATAACGAAGCTAACTGAATTTAAACTGAATTTAAGCGGTAGTGTTTAATAAATTGTAGAGGTACAGGGTTTTATAAAAGGGTGTGTGCTACAAACTAAAGATATGTTGTTAAACAACCGCCCGTTAAAGGCGGTATTTCATTATTTTGAGCAGCTTAAATAAATAAGGGAGTTGTTTATTACAAAGAGATATCTAATTTTTCTTTCACTAGATTAGCCACTTGGTCGCTGGTTAAATCAATATTATTCGCATCAATAATCGTTACATCGGTAATGCCAACAAACGCTAAAGCTTGTTTTAAATAAGGAGAGGCAAAATCCATTGGGCTACCCACTGGAACACCACCGGAAGCAATCACCACATACGCTTTTTTATTTTTCAACAAACCTTCAGGGCCATTGGCAGTGTATTGAAAGGTTAAACGTGCGCGAGCAATTAAATCAACCCAAGCTTTTAATACTGCGGGTAAACTAAAATTATAAATAGGTGAAGCAATTACAATATGCTCTGCTTGTTGTAACTCGCCAACTAAACTGTCTGAAAAACTTAACGTTGCTTTGTGTTCATCGCTGCGATCTTCTGGCGCAGTAAAGTTAGCACCAATCCATTGCTCATCAATAAAAGGTAAGCCCTTGGCTAAATCGCGATTAATAATAGTAGAATTTTTAGATGATAAATTATTCACTACTAATTCGGCTACTTGGCGAGTAATTGAATCGTTATAGCGACTGCTTGAATTGATTTGTAAAATGGTACTCATAAGTGACTCCTATTGAAATTGTTGATCAGTTTACCGTTGACAAAAATAAGATAAACAGTGAATAATTAAACTTATAGTTCTTAAAAAAAGAACAATCAAGACAGTACAATAAGTGAGTAACCTAAGCCATGAATCAATTTGAAGATATGCAAACCTTTGTTCGTATAGTAGAGGCTGGCAGTATCACCAAAGCCGCAGAACAGTTAAATACCGTAAAGTCAGCGGTAAGCAGGCGTTTGGCTGAATTAGAAAAACGCTTAGCAGTCACCTTATTAACGCGCACTACACGTAGCCAAACATTAACCGACAACGGGCTTAGTTATTATCAGCAATGTTTACGAATTATTGATGATGTGGCTGAGGTTGAATCAAGCATTAAAGACGGAAATTGTGCCCTCGCAGGTACTATTAAATTAGCGGCACCACTCTCATTTGGTATTGCGCATTTAGGCGAAGCACTACAACAGTTTAATGCAATACACCCTGATATTCGCTTTGACGTTGATTTTAATGATCGAAAATTAGACCTGATTGGAGAAGGTTTTGATCTTGCCATTCGTATTAGTCATTTAGCAGATTCTACTTTTATGGCACGTAAAATAAGCCAAATAAAGGTGATGTTATGTGCGAGCCCCGAGTATTTGCACAAATACGGTACGCCACAAACAACCAGCGATTTATTAACAGGGCATCAGCGATTAAAGTATATATCAGAGCCTGAACAATGGCCGTTTATCAGTGAAGGTGAAAAACAGTTAATAAGAGTACCCTCAATAATGACGTCGAATAACGGTGATTTTTTGTTGCAAGCCGCCATTAAAGGCAAGGGGTTAATTATGTCGCCAGATTTTTTGTGCTACAAAGCGTTACGATTAGGTCAGTTAGTACCTGTATTAGCAGATTATTACGCACCAATAAGCGTGCCTGCCTATGCTATTTATCCACAAAATAGGCATTTATCGCAACGTGTTAGAAGTTTAATTGATTTTCTTAGTCAGTATTTTGGTAAGCAACCTTATTGGAGCGTACAGGGATAAAGATTAAACGCGGTGATGCAAACGTTTAATCTTTATTTTTATAACGTTTTTTAATAGGCAATTAAAACAGACATAAATTGCGATGATTTTGGCCACAGATTTTAAGCTTGAAATATTAAACTTTGAACTGATTAATCACTTCGGTTAATTTTTCAGAATGGCTTTGTAAGTTATGTAAGCCATCATTCATATCATTAGCACCAATAACTGTTTGATCGCTTAAATGGCTTACTTTTTCAATATTAGTCGACACATTTTCAGTCACATTATTTTGTTGATTTACTGAGCTTGCTATTGCTTCACTTTGTTGCTGAATTTCTGTGACTACTTCAGTAATATCGGTTAGTACTTGGTGCACTTCTTGGGTTAAATTAACACTATTTTGTGCTTCTTTTTGACTACTATTCATTGCGTTAGCCGCATCGGTAGCATTACGTTGCAATTTATCGATAATGGTTTCAATGTTCGCGGTTGAATCTTGAGTACGAGAGGCTAATGTTCTTACTTCATCAGCGACAACGGCAAAACCTCGACCTTGTTCACCAGCACGCGCAGCCTCAATAGCTGCGTTTAAAGCTAATAAATTAGTTTGCTCGGCAATACCACGAATAACATTCAACACTTCACCGATGCTTTGAGTATCTTCACGTAATTGATCGACAACCGCTGCCGCTGAAATGACTTCTTTGGCGAGATTGTTAATACCAGCAGACGCTTGGTTAACCACATTCGCACCAAGATTAACTTGTTGTTCCGCTTGTTTTGCTAATTGATTAGAAGTATTCGCTGTTTTCGATATTTCTTTACTGCTTCGTGCCAATTCAATTGCAGACGAAGTTACTGAGTCTATTTCAGTTTTTTGAGCATTGATATTTGCTTGGGTTTGTTGACTTATTAGAAACGCGTTCTGGGTTGAGTCGCCAACTTCTTTGGTTATTAATACGGTTTCTTTAACAAGAATTTGAATTTTATCGACAAAAATATTAAATTCGTCAACAAGCATGCCAATTTCATCATTTTTCATTGGCGCAATGCGTTGGGTTAAATCACCATCGCCAGCGGCAATTTCGTGCATCGCATTTTGCAAACGTTTAATACGTTTAATAAAAGGAAGCACCATTAACCAAACAACAATGGCAATAAGTATAATAATAAATACAACCGTTAAACTTGAAGAGCGAAATGCCGATGTTACCGGCTCTGCAATTAATGTTTCAGGAACCATAAATCCGAGCTTCCAATCCATTTGTGGATAATCACTTTTTACCTGATTAAAAACCACTAAATAACTTTTGTTTTGCCATACAACATTGGCTTTACCTGACTGATTATTTACTATTTTAGTTTGTAATTGGCTAAACCCGTTTGTCTCAGAAAACTTGTTATCAACATCAGACATTAAAGTACCAGGGGGAAATTTTTTACTAAATTGCGGGAAAAAGACTAATTTTCCCGTATCTGTCATTAAAAAGGCTTCTCCAGCACCTTGATATTTAATTTTCGCTAATAAATCTTTACCAATAGTAGAAATTAAAATATCGAGGCCACCAATACCTAATAGTTTGCCATTAGGTAAATAAAACGGGCTGGTTACTGTAGCTGAAATGGATTGATCGTTTTGATCCACGGCTGGGTCGGTAACATACATGCGTCCCTTATTTACACCTATCGTCCACCACGGACGTTTATTGGTAAAATAATTAGCGTCGGTATAACGGCCATTTAAATCGAAATATTCATGGGTATTTTCACTACCAAAAAAGACACTTTTTATGGTTTTATCGTGTTCAGAAAAATAGCTAAAATAATTTTTAACGGCTTGGTAGTCAATATTATCATTAATATCGGATAATCTTTGGTCGTAGCTTTTAAACCAATCAATTACTTGTGGACTAGCAAAAATACTGTGGACTACTTGCCCTTTTGCTTGAAAAAAACCTTTTACTTCGGTTGCTTGTATCTTAACAATGTCTTCTATTGATACAGTGATATCGGCGCGTGTTTTATCGCTAATGTTAGACAGCATGATATAGGCAGTCGTAATTAATAAAATTGCTACCGCACCAGAAATTGTTAATACAAGTTGGCGCATGATTGATTTATTAAAAAATGCAAACATTGAAATCCCATTTATTGTTATTATTAGTTGGGTATATATATGTGCATATATACCTATTTGCTAGTCAGCGGAAAACTTTAACACGACTTTTTTTAAATGGCGAATAAATCTCCAGCATCTAAATTAAAAGCACCTAATATTTACCTCCGCAACTAACATTGCATAGATTAGCAATACGTTAGTAAACGATGCTAGACTAAATTTATTATGGCTGTATGTGATCTCCTATGAAATTATTGCGAACCGAAGAATTTAAAGCGAGCACTGCTCAGTTATGTCAAATACGAGCAGAAGTTCGCCAAGCGTGTCAATTAATGCATTACGATGATGCAGATATTAATGTGATCACCCTTGCAATTGACGAGGCGTGCACCAATATAATCCGATACGCTTATAACGGCGATGAATCTGGTAAATTAGTGATTAAAATTTTTCAACATGAAGAACAGGCTGTTTTTCATGTGCAAGATTTTGCTAAATGTATTGAAAAATCGTGTATTGAACTACGCAAGAAAAAACTCTTACAACCCGGTGGATTAGGGTTACAACTTATTCATCAAGTTATGGATTCTGTTCAGCTTATTCCCCCTCCAGACGGAGTAGGAAATATTTTAGAACTAAAAAAACGTTTGCCCACAGGATAACAGCGATGACATATCAACAAACAACGCATTTAAAGTACCAACAACTGCATTTAACGGGCGAAGTTGATTTACATAATTCACCCATTGTAAGAAAACAATTATTGAATATTCTGAACGAAGGAAGCTCGGTATTAGTTGATTTTTCAGCATTAAGTTATATCGATAGTTCAGGTATTGCGACACTCGTTGAAGCTTTTAATTTAGCAAAAACTAAAGCGTTAACATTAACCATTGTTGGTGCAACGGGTGGTCCATTGCAGGTACTTGAATTAACCAACTTAAATAAAGTGTTTACTTTAATTGAATCGTTGGAAGGTATTAAGGAATAAATGATGAATTCAGCGGCCAACGCGATCATCGATGTAAAAAATTTAGTTAGCCATTATGGTGACCGACAAATATTGAAAAATGTAGATTTTTCAGTGCAGCCGGGTGAAGTTCGAGTAATAATGGGCGGAAGTGGTTCGGGTAAAAGTACCTTGTTAAACCATTTGTTAGCTTTGTTAAAACCTACTTCGGGAACAATTGAGGTAGACGGTGTTGATGTGGTTAATGCTGACCGTAAAACCTTAGCAAAGCTACGCCAAAAAACAGGGGTTGCCTTTCAAGGTGGTGCTTTGTTCAGTTCAATGACCGTTGGCGAAAATATTAAATTACCTTTGCAACAGCATACTGATTTAGACGATCACACTATTGATATTATGACGCGCTTAAAATTAGAATTAATGAACCTTGCGGGTTTTGAAGATTTAATGCCGTCTGAATTATCGGGTGGCATGCTTAAACGTGCAGGTTTAGCGCGCGCGGTTATTATGGATCCTAAATTATTGTTTTTTGATGAGCCATCAGCAGGGCTTGATCCTGTTACTTCGGTAGAACTTGATGAGCTTATTTTAAAACTTAAAGCAGCGATGAATATGACCGTAGTTGTGGTAACGCATGAATTAGAAAGCGCCTTTAAAATTGCCGATAAAATTACCGTATTGTTTGATGGCGAAGTCGCGATAACGGGTACGGTAGACGAAATTAAAAACAGTACCGACGAACGTATTCAAAACCTGATAAATAGACGTCCTAGAAACGATGTGATCGACGCAGAGCAATATTTACAACGTTTAACCACAGGAAAAAACTAACATGTGGGAAAAACTAAACTTATTTATTGAACGTGTAGGTGCTACTGCCGTTAATAGTGTTGAATCGGCAGGGCTATTAGGAAGTTTTTTCGCGAATACCGTGTCTCGTTTATTTATGTATCGTTTACCTTTTTCAGCAACAATTAAACAATTGCATTTTGTTGGCGCTAAAACGTTACCTCTTATTCTTATTTCGGGTTTATTTACCGGCATGGTGGTCGCGTTACAGTTTTACGACACTTTAGTACGATTTGGATCGGTTGATTTATTAGGTGCTGCGGTCGCGATGAGTTTGATCCGCGAATTAGGCCCCGTAATGGCGGCATTAATGGTTATTGCGCGTGTTGGTTCGGCTACTTGTGCTGAAATTGGCATTATGCGTAACGAACAACAATTCGATGCCTTAGATTGCATGGCAATAGACAGTTATCATTACGTAATGCTGCCACGTTTATTGGCGGCAATTATTTCTGTACCGTTATTAACTGCCTTGTTTGACGTTTTTGGTATTGGTGGTGGTTACATTGTTGGTGTAATTATTCATGGCTTAAGTGATGGCGCTTATTTAGTGGGTATGGCCGATGCTATTGTTGGGCAAGACGTATTAATGGGTGTTATTAAATCGCTATTATTTGGCTTCATTATTATGCTGGTGAGCTTGTCGAAAGGTTTTCATCTTCATATTGAACAAAAGCAAGCAGGCGCTGAAGGCGTAAGCAACGCCACAACACAAGCGGTAGTACTTAGCGCGGTGTTAATGTTATTTATTGATTATATTATTAGCTCACTAATGTTGTGAGCAGAGGATCTGCTGTGAAAAATTTGAATATAAATTTAATTGTCGGCCTGTTTATCATTTCAGGTATGGCAGCGTTGGCGTATTTATCGGTAACAATTGCGGGAGTGTCGGGTTATGCAAAAAATAGCTACCAACTTACTGCGCGTTTTGACAATAGTTCAGGCTTAAAAAAAGGTGCTTTTATTGAAATCGCTGGCGTAAAAGTGGGAAAAGTAACGGATATTAAATTAGATAAACAAAACTTTGAATCAGTGGCTACGTTTACCTTTGAAAATGAAATTAGTTTATCTGAAGATTCTATCGCGTCAATTCGTACCTCGGGCATTATCGGTGATAAATTTGTCAAAGTATCACCGGGCGGATCAGACGATGTGTTGAATTCAGGTGATGAAATTCTTGAAACAGAATCGTCAATTAGTATTGAAGAATTAGTCAGTAAATATATGTTTAATTCAGACAGTAAAGAATAATCATAGACACACTGGCACAGTACAAAGTTATTCCTAAATTTAAGATAGAAAAGAGATTTTTATGAAAAAGATATTATTTATATTACTAGCGATGTTTTCCGTAAATAGTTTTGCGGTAGACAAAGCTTCAAGCGTTACTGAAAAAACTACGCCAACAGCATCATTACAAGTAGCAGTAAATGAATTATTAGCAATAGCGGGCAATAAATCATTAAATAGTGATGATAAAAAAGCAAAAATTATTAACGTAGTGCAAAGCAAAATGGACATACAAGTGTTGTCGCAACGCGTGGTATCTCGTTATTGGAAAGAAGCTAATACTGAAGATAAAAAAACCTTCATGGGATTATTTTCAAAAGTAGTCGTAAATACCTATTATTCATTATTAAATAAATATACTAATGAAAAAATTAATTACTTAAAAGAACAAATTAAAAAGAAAAAATACGCATTTATTGATACTGAAATTGTGATGAGCGATAAAACTATTCCAGTGACTTACAAACTTATATTCCGTAAAAATCAGTGGCGTATTTATGATTTTTCTGCTGAAGGTATTTCAATGGTAAGTACTTATAAAAATGATTATAAATCAACACTAAAAAGTGGTGGTTTAGCGGGATTAAATAAAATATTAACCACCAAGTTAACTAAAAAAAATTAAAGTAAAAGCAAGCATAATACTAAATAAATCAGGATAATTTTTTGAGTCATCTAATTCAATTAAGCCAAGTAGAAAAACACAGTAATGCCTTAGCTTTTTTACAAAATATTCTTAACAGCGTAGTAGGTAACTGCACGCTGGCGATGGTTAATAGCTTAAATTTACCCGATCATCAATTTCAAATATCTAATTATTGTGATGGTAATTACTGTCCTAACTATAATGCTGATGAATTATTAATGCCGTCAAATGATTTACGGATTTTTCATGGTGACTTTATTGAACAATGGCAAACACTCACTCAACCTTTGTTTGTTAATAAAACCTTATGTCCAGAGCTATATCATGGCGATATTAAAGCCTATGACGAAATTTTAGTGTTGCCTATTTTATTAGATTTAAAAATAGAGCGCTGGATTTTAGTGTTATCAGCTGAGCACAATTTACATGAAATAGATTTAGCTAAATTATCATTATTGGCAAATTTCGCTGTAGTAAGTCTTGCAAGAACGGCTGAAAAAAAACAATTAGCTGAAATTACTTCTTGGCGAGAACAAGAACTCAAAGAAATTTCACGCTTACAACATTTATTATTACCTGAGGCTGGCACCAGTATTCCGGGTATCGAAATGGCATTTAAATATCAGGTTTATAAAGAAGCGGGAGGCGATTATTTTGATATAAGTAGCTTACCCGTTGGTGAAGATGAGCCAACAACGCAACGTTTTGGTGGCATTGTTGCTGATGTTACTGGTCATGGTCCTAGTGCGGCCGTTGAAGCGGCGATGCTTGATGCTATATTACGAACCTATAAAAAATCTGATGATGATGTTGAAGAACCACCTGCCGCAGTACTCGACTACGTAAATACTCATTTTTTTACTCGTAAAACCAGAGGTAAATTTATAACGGCAATTGCCTTTACTTACGATTCCCAGTTAAAACGCTTACGTTATGCCTGTGCTGGCCATCCGCATGGATTTATTAAGCGCGGTAACACACTAATAAAACTCGATCAAAGTGAAGACATTCCGATTGGTGTTCTTAAAGAATATCATTGGAGCAATCATGATATTGCAATATTGCCTAACGATATTGTTTTTGTTTATACCGATGTAGTGTTAGAAACACGCGATCCGCAAGAGCAAGAATTTGGCTTTGAGCGGTTAGAGCAAGTCATTATAAATGCCGATAATTGTCCGCATTGTGTGGTTGACGATGTTGCTAAAGCATTAGTGGCTTTTGGTGAAAAAGAAATGTTTACCGACGATTTAACCTTATGTGCTATTGAAATTTTTTAGCTCTATAAGTCCTCATAATTACCCACCTTTTTATTCTTTAATTATGCACGTTATAAAATCTAATCAATTGGTTATGTTTTAATTTTTATACATAGTAATTAAAAATAATTAACAATATCTATAGCTTTTACAAGTCTATTTATGTTGATAAATCACTCTGTTGTTGCATGTTTGTTATTCAATAGTTATTATTGTAAATATTGACTATGTGGTCAATAAATGAGCTAACTAACCTTATAAAAGGAAAGTCCTTTGAAAAATAACAATAAAACAATAGCAGTAGCTTTACTGGCATTAAGTAGCTTTTTTGCCAATGCAGATGTCACAAATGGTAGTTTTGAAACATGGTCTAATGGCGCTCCAACGGGCTGGACGACAATCGATTCTGGCATTAGTGTTAATCAAAATACCACTGTTACCAAGGAAGGGGCTAACTCAGCAGCAATAACCGTTAATACGGGTACACAAGGTTCAACTGATTTCCAACAATTAGTATCAGTTGTATCAGGGCAAAGTTATGATTTTTCGGTTTGGGTAAATCATACCGAGGGTGGCATGAAAGCACGTTTGTACGTAGACGGCTATCAAGGTTATTCTGATCCTAGTTTAGTGAACCAGTGGCAGCAAATTACATTTACTTATACCGCAAGTTCAACAAAAGATATTACCGTAGGCTTACGTTTTTACGACACCACAGGATTTGATGGTTCTGAAGTGGTTTATGTAGACTACTTTCAGCCGACGGCTGCAACAGGGGGATCGGGTGGGGGAACTAGTTGTGCTAATGATGTTGGTTTAACTTTAACGACCGATCAATATGGCTATGAAACTAGCTGGACATTAACGGATAGCACAAATCAAATCATTGCTAGCGACAGTAATTTAGCCAGTTCAACCACTTTTAATCAAAATATCTGCTTAACTGACGGTACCTACACCTTCACTATTAACGATGCATATGGCGATGGTATTTGTTGTAGTTATGGTAGTGGCTCTTATGATTTGTCGTTGGCGGGCACATCTTTAGCGTCGGGTGCTACTTTTACTAGTACCGAAAGCACAACCTTTACGCTCGGCTCTACAGGTGGCGGTACCGGAGGAGGAACAGGTGGCAATACCGGCGCGGGTACTTACTACGATACTATTACCACACAAACAGGCTATACCTTAAAAACGGCATTATATAATTTAATTAATAATCAAACCGCACAAGGTTATTCTGCATTGTGGACTTTTTATCAAAATTATTCATTGGATACCTATTTTGAAAATGATGGTTCAATTTTAGATATTTACTCTGAAAAGCCAACAGGAACAGACAGTTATAATTACACTAAAGTGACTGACCAATGTGGTACTTATAAAAGTGAAGGTGGTTGTTACAATCGTGAACATTCATTCCCACGCAGTTGGTTTGGTGGTGCTAATGAGCCAATGAATTCAGATGTGCATTTCATTTTTGCGACAGACGGTTATGTTAATTCAAAGCGCAGTAGCTTTCCGTATGGCGAGGTTGCCAGCGCTACTTTTAAGTCTAGTAATGGAAGTAAGTTAGGATCAGCCACTACCGCACTTGGCTATAACGGTACGGTATTTGAACCTATTGATGAATTCAAAGGTGATTTGGCACGCGCCTATTTTTATGTGGCAACCCGTTATGAAAATGTAATAGGCAGCTGGCAAAATAATAGCACCTATAGTAATGCGGTATTAGATGGCACAAGTGGTCATGTGTTTGAACAATGGCAATTAGACATGCTAAAACGTTGGAGTTTAAATGATCCGGTAAGTCAAAAAGAATTGGATCGCAACAACAATGCATTCACTCATCAGGGCAACCGTAATCCATTTGTAGATCATCCTGAATATATTGATGCTATTTGGGGCGCAAATTAACCGTAAATTTTCAATTAAAGAATTTTTAATACATTAATAATCTTCATGGTTAATTCACAAGCAAGTAAAGACTTATATCGGTTTTTACTTGCTTTTTTATTACCACAATTAATGGCTTGATCTTCCAAGTTCAACTATCTTTACTTTTTAGCTCTTCTCGTGAGTAGCATAGATCCTGAATTATTATCAGAGTTTCTATGACTTTACCAAAAGGAGTATTAACCACGCCATGATTAATTCATTTTAATACCTTATGATAATGGTACTAAATCACATCTTACCAGTGCAAAATTCTGGCTAATAGGTTAAGTGCCAAATATTATATTGAATACCTTGAAAAATAACCAAGATATTCTGTCAATAATTATCTAAAATACGCAAAATTTTTAAATGCTTTCACACTTATAGGAAACATTATGCTTTTTAAAGATTCATTATTAACTGATTGCCCAATTCGCCAGAAAATGCGCGAGTTTTATCGAATAGACGAAGAAATAGCCATGGCTCATATTTTGCCTGAGGCTGAAGTAAATGTTGCTGCGCGAAGTAGAGCGTGGGAACGCGCCCGTAAAATGGTATTGCAAATTCGTCGTGATCAAGAAGGTAACGGCGCAATCGATGCGTTACTTAATGAATATTCACTTTCGTCAGAAGAAGGTGTGGTATTAATGTGTTTGGCGGAAGCATTATTACGAGTACCAGACAAAATAACACAAGATGCGTTAATTCGAGACAAAATATCACAAGGACAATGGAGTACGCATTTAGGCTCTAGCGACTCGTTATTTGTGAATGCTTCTTCTTGGGGCTTATTAATTACCGGTAGTATGGTTGGCTATGCTGACACACGCAATCAAGACAAATTTGGTTTATTGAAAAAAACTATTGGCCGTTTAGGTGAACCTGTTATTCGTAAATCAATGAACTATGCCATGAAAATTATGGGCAAACAGTTTGTTATGGGTGAAACCATTGAAGATGCCACTGAACGAGCAGTTGAAAAAGAACGAACAGGTTATGTTTATTCGTACGACATGTTAGGTGAAGGGGCGCGCACAATGGACGATGCCAATCGCTATTTTCAATCGTATGTAGACGCTATTCATGTTATTGGTAAAGCAGCAAACGGTCGAGGCCCAATTAAATCTCCAGGGATTTCAATAAAACTATCTGCTATTCATCCTCGTTATGAATTTACCCATCAAGCCCGTGTTATGGCTGAGCTAGTGCCACAAGTAAAAGAACTTTGTTTATTAGCTAAAAGTTATAATATTGGTTTAACCATTGATGCAGAAGAAACTGAACGTTTAGATATTTCGTTAGATATTATCGAGACTGTTTTTAGTGACGGTGATTTAGCTGGTTGGGATGGTTTTGGCATCGCGGTACAAGCGTACCAAAAAAGAGCTATTTTTGTGATTGAATGGTTGCGCCATTTAACCCTACGCGTTAATCGTAAAATGATGGTACGTTTAGTAAAAGGTGCATATTGGGACAGCGAAATTAAAAACGCGCAAAAAGATGGCATGAGCCATTTCCCCGTCTTTACCCGTAAATCATCAACTGACGTTTCATACCATGCCTGTGCAAATAAATTATTAGAATATCGTGACAGTATTTATCCGCAATTTGCGACACACAATGCTTATACTGCGGCCACTATTATTGAATTGGCGAATGGTGATACTGATAATTTTGAATTTCAATGCTTACATGGCATGGGCGATTCTTTATATGATCAAGTGGTTTCACAAGAGCATATTCAATGTCGAATTTATGCGCCATGTGGTCATCATGAAGACTTACTTGCTTATTTAGTGCGCCGATTATTAGAAAACGGTGCTAACTCATCGTTTGTTAACGCTATTGTTGATGACACTAAACCAGTAGAAACATTACTGGTTGATCCTGTTGAAAAAACTCAGCGTTTAAAGCAAAAATACAACAACCAAATTGTATTACCAAGCGCTATGTTTGGTGATGAACGCGTTAACTCAACTGGCTTAGATTTAACTGACATTAATGAAATTACGCCTTTAAAAGCGGCGTTAAATACTTGGTTTGAAGATCACTTATTGAACGAAAATGCATTACCAGAAAATGTTACAGCGGTACGAAACCCAGCTAATCATAAAGAAATCATTGGTTATCATCATCACCACAGCAGTGAGCAAATGCAGCAGTTAATTGATAATGCTGAAACAGCGTTTGGCGATTGGTCACAAACATCGGTAAATGAGCGAGCAGCATTATTAAACCGTGTTGCCGATGCTTTAGAAGAACATAGTGAAGAATTAATTGCTCTATGTATTAAGGAAGCGGGCAAAGTAGCACAAGATGGTATTGATGAAGTACGTGAAGCGGTTGATTTTTGTCGCTATTACGCGGCGAAAGCGGTTGAATTAGCACAAGATGATCGTCTAGAGGCTCGTGGTGTGGTGTTATGTATTAGCCCATGGAATTTTCCCTTAGCGATATTTTTAGGGCAAGTTGCTGCGGCTATTTCTACGGGTAATACCGTGCTTGCTAAACCTGCTGAACAAACCGGATTAATTGCCGTGCGCACTATTGAATTGATGCACAGTGTTGGACTGCCTAAAAATGTAGTACAAGCAGTTCTTGCCCGTGGTAGTCAGGTAGGTAGCGTGATTATTCCTGATGAACGTATTAAAACGGTAATGTTTACGGGGTCTACCGAAACAGGCACGCGTATTTCTCAAACCTTAGCTGAACGTCAAGGTGATCAAGTACCATTAATCGCCGAAACAGGTGGTCAAAACTCTATGGTGGTTGATTCTACCGCGTTACCAGAACAAGTAGTCGACGATGTAATTTCTTCAGGCTTTCAAAGTGCAGGGCAACGTTGTTCTGCTTTGCGTGTATTGTTTGTGCAAGAAGAAATTGCCGATAAAGTGATCACCATGCTACAAGGTGCATTAGCCGAATTACACGTTGGTGATCCATCACAGTTATCAACGGATGTTGGCCCAGTGATCGACGCAAAAGCATTAGCATCACTAAACGACCATGCTAAGTACATGGAAACACATGGTAAGTTATTATACAAATGTGAGCTGTCGGAAGATGTTCAAGATGAAAACGGTCACTTTTTCTTCGCCCCACGTTTATATGAAATTGACAATATAAGTGTACTAACACGTGAAGTGTTTGGCCCATGCGTACATATTGTTCGCTTTAAAGCGGGCGAAGTTGAGCAAGTTGTCGATAATATTAACAGCACAGGTTTTGGTTTAACTATGGGTATTCATACCCGTATTGAACATCGTGCTGCTCAATTAGCGCAATTATCTCGGGCGGGAAACATTTACATTAACCGCAATATGATCGGTGCTGTTGTTGGTGTTCAGCCTTTTGGTGGCAGAGGCTTATCAGGCACAGGCCCTAAAGCAGGCGGCCCAAATTACTTAACTCGTTTGGTGAAGGAAAAAGCCACAAACGAAATAGAAATTAATGCTGAAACATCAGCCTTAGCCAGTGATGCTGTCGCAACCAAACAAGCTAATGTTATTATGGAAAAAGCGGTTAATGCTGAAAAATCATGGCGTTTAAGTGATTTAAATACCCGTGTATCACATGTTCGTCAATTGTTAGCAAAAATTGCCCATGTAGAAATTGTTGACGACTTAGCGGATGATTTAACACAAACTTTAGCTGATGCACGCGCACAGTTAATTGCAATTGAAAAACATCTTAAAGCGCCAAAAGTATTGCCGGGGCCAACAGGTGAATCTAATGTACTTTATTTGGAAAACCGAGGAACCGTTATTTGTTTTGCCGACAAAGATGTAAGCTTCCATTTTTGGGCATTGTCCATTGTAACGGCGTTGGCTACGGGTAATGCGGTTATTACCGTAGTGTCTGACTTGTTCTACAATGAAGCGCAGGCTTTTGTTGAAAAATTTGTTAGTACCGGAGCAACCCGAGGCGTTCTACAAGTGGCTAAACTTGCTAATTTAGAAGCGTTATTGGCGCATTCTAATCTAGCTGGCGTTGTGGTAGACAGTACCAGCCATCGTCGTGCTTATATGGCTGATAAACTAGCGCAACGCACTGGCGCTATCTTGCCTGTTATCACATCTGAATATTTAGATAACTTAATACAGCGTTTATTAACCGAAAAAACTGTTAGCATCGACACCACCGCATCAGGGGGGAATACTTCATTGATGACCATGGTTGAAGATGATGAATAGTTACTATTCAATAACGTGTCTTTTGAGTTCAGTAGCGGATAACTTGCTGCAAAAACACAAGTAATGTTGCAACGTTGTCATCCATTTGCAAGAGAGAGTTTTCAGCACTAAAAAAACCGAATTCCATCATGGAATTCGGTTTTTTTGTTAATGTTTTACTTTTAAATGATTTGTAGTTTTATGAACGCAGAGCTATTGCTATTAAGTAACTTTTCAAATCATAAACTACAATCAATATTTAAGCGGCTAATTTAAATTTTTGAGATTTTCTAAATCCAGCAAGTAATAATATTCCAATTAACCAGCTAGTTGAACCACCACTGCCACCTCCAGAAGTGGTGCTTACTGCTTTGGGTTGATTAACATTTGTAATTATTAAACTTGTACTCGCACTAGTTGATAAAATTCCATCTGAAACGGTGACTTTTAATTCTATGCTTTGATCACTAGAAACATCGGGTAACGTTAAGTTTACTTGTGCTGCCGTTACATTATTTAAACTTACTGTAGGGCCAGATGTTTGTGTCCAACTATAAGTTAATTGATCATTTTCATCGGGATCTGTTGCTTGAGCCACAAGTGAAATAGTTGATTTTTCTTGGTAACTGGCATTGTGATCATCAATAGTAATACTCGGCGCTATATTTACTTGATTAACAATGACAGTAACAGTAGCGACAGTGCTATCAATGCCGTCGTTTACCGTTAATTCAAACGTTAAGTTGCTGGTTACTTCTACTGTAGGTGCTTGAAATGTTAAAGTGGAATTAGTGGTATTGCTTAATTCAACTGATATACCGTCGGTTTGTATCCAAGTAAAGGTTAAGGCATCTTGTTCTGCATCTGTAGTCTCAGAAGCATCTAAAGTCATTTCAGTCTCTTCGTTTATACTAACGGTTGCAGCTGTATTTATAACGGGTGCTTGGTTTTGATTTTCAACACTAATAACTCCAGGGTCAACTATAATTCCATTGCTGCTATGGTCGGCGTCATTAGCGCCACCATCTTCAATTATTAATTGAATACAGTTGGCACCTTCAATTAATCCGGCATGATAGCTTGGGGCATTAACTTCTGGACAATTTTTGTTTTCATCAGTCGAAGCTGAACTAATAGCGTTTTTACTGTTTTCAATAAAGTTAAACCAGCCTTGGGAAGTATTATATTTGCGATATGTGGCATTTACGGGCAAATAAACGTTATTAGGCAGAGGAATAATGATGGCGACCGATGTACCTTGTTCGCTAAGACCACTAACTTTAAAATCGTAGATTGGCGTAAATGTAGCAAAATGATAATCATGTGTATTAGCGGCATCATTACCAAGAGTATTGATTAATTCGTCAGTTGTTAAGCTTGCGTTTTGGCTATTACTTCCGTGAGCGCTTTTAACAGTTGAACCTAAGGATAATTGATAGCCCAATGCGACTTGCATTGGTTGGCTATTTGCGGCGCTGGCTAAACGATTGGTGTTACTTTCATTATCTAAATAATCACTAATACCATCGCCATCACTGTCTTGATAACCTTCAATATTATCTACAATACCATCATCATCACTGTCTAGAACTGCACTTAAAGCAGCTAAATTTTCCACGACTATTTGCAGCGAATTATTCGCTGCTAATAATTCGCTAGTATTATTTTCTTTAGCTGTAGCGGTTATTAAATAACTGCCTATTGATAAATTAGAGGGATCAAATTCAAAAGTAAAGTTATTACTATCGCTGCCTAAATCACTAATATTATCACTGTCGGTATTCCATGTTATCTCGTGGTTATCGGTATAGTTTATATCGTTAACTATAGCGGACAGGGTGACTAAACCATTATTGGGATCTACCACACTTACGGGCTTGTTATTTTGGATCATAGAAAGTTTCAGTTGAGGAGCAATGTTAATTTCGACAACCGTTAATTGTGAATTATCTTTTTGTCCTATTATGGCGTTTGTTGCCTCAAGTAATTTAATTTCTAAACTATCTGCGCTAGTAACTTCTGTAGGAATATTGAGTAAAATATTTCCGATTGTGCCAGCATCAATTGTTGCTTTGCCACTATTAATAGCAACATTATTTAAGCTCACTTGATAATCTATATCAACTGGATAAGTAGCAGCATTACCACTTAAACTGATATAGGCTTGATATTGACCCCCGGCAGAAACCTGCATATTCGATATAATATTGAGCTGCGGTGTAATGTTAACATTTGCGATAACTGAAGCAGTATTACCTGAAAGATCAGTCGCATTTAATTCAATTTGATGATGCCCAGCGCGCAAATAACTTTCATCAATAATCACTGAATTTATTTCACCGTCAACAATATCTTGGGCTTTAATTATGTTTGCATTTTCAATGTTTGTTAACCGCCCTTGGGCATCAAGATTAATAACAATTTCATCCGTGTTTGCAAACACGGGTGCAGTAGTATCAACAATCGTTAAAGTTTGTGTTGCAGTCGCTTGGTTGCCAGCAAAGTCTGTAGCTGTCCATGTTATTTGATGAGCGCCTAACGTATATGGACCAATGTCTGGTGTCATAATTACCGGAGCGTTTACATTATTGTCGGTAACTGGTGGTAAAGTTAGCTCGTAAACTGTCTCTGTGCCTTCTGCCTCAATAGTTATGTCGTTAAGCGGTGAAATTTCTGGTGCTTGATTGCTACCAATACTAGCATCAACAGGGTTTTCATCTTCACTATCTATTACACCATCACCATCGCTATCAGCTGCTTGAGGATCGGTATTTAACGCAAATTCTTGAGTGTTTGTTAAACCATCATTATCGCTATCAATTTCAGCATCGCTAGCATCAAACATATTTAAATTATGGTTATATTCCCAGCCATCAGTTAAGCCATCGTTATCAGAATCATTATTTTGAAAATCACTACCGAGTCTAAATTCTTGTAAGTTAGTTAAGCCATCGTTATCGTTATCAGCAAGTGCATCGGCGGCATCGTTTTTGTTTAAGCCAAAATGTTCTTCCCAACTATCAGGAATATTATCTTTGTCAGTGTCTAAAATACTTGATTTTAAAGATAAAGAAAGTACAGATAACCATTCTTCACGAACCTGAGGATTATACCAAACTTTGCCTATGTAAATTATCTGCCCTGCTTGTTCATTAATAGAGAAAACCGAACTTTGATTATTGCCATCGCTATAAATGCTAATTGCAGATTCGGGCAGACTATCAATGTTGACAGGCCAGATGTAGTTATTGGGCTTTAATAATTCTGGTGCTAGCTCAAACCATGTATTTGCCACACTGTTTTTGTCTAAAACAGAATCAAAATTATAATTGTTTTGCTCAGTTGATATTGAGTAATCAAATAAATCATTGAGTAAATATATTTCCCTTTTTTCATACGAGGCCATAGTTAACAAGGTACCCCCTTGACGAACAAAGGCTTGTAATGCAGCTCGTGAGTCTTGTGACAGTATTAGTAATAAATCGTTATATCTTCTTGGCAAAATCACGGTATCTACATCGGTTAAATTATCAACTAAAGCATTAATATTAGTAAGTAATGACACCTTGTTTAGTCCTATTTTTGCAATGCTTTTTTGTAGAGTGATGATGCTCGTAGTATCAGTGTTATTATCGGCAATAAGTAAAATATTACTATGTATTTCAAACTTCTTGGGATTACCACCAAGCTGATATTCTTGTAATGTGGTGAGGCCATCGTCATCTTCATCTATGTTTGCTTCGCCGCTATCCGCTATCGGATTGTAGCCATAGCTTATTTCCCAACCGTCAGCTAAACCATCATTGTCACTGTCATCACTTAAGGGATCTGTGTAGTAAATAGTTAATTCATCGCTGTCATTTAGACCATCGTTATCGGTGTCTGCCCAAACAGGGTTGGTTAAATAAATATTAATTTCATCGTTATCAGACAAACCATCATTATCACTATCGCTAATTAATGGGTTTGTTTTTGCTTGGTATTCAGCCAAATTTGTTAAACCGTCATTATCACTATCAATTAACGCATCGGCAGCATCATTTTTATTTAAACCAAATTTAGCTTCCCAATAATTAGATAAACCATCACCATCATCATCATGTATTGCGACTATCGTAAAAGCTTTCATAGACAAGTTATGGGCAAAAGCAACGCTTTGTAATCCTGATAACCGGTCAACCGAAGTGATTTGATTCCAGTTTGATCCCCAAAGCTGATTTTTGCTATCTGAGCTTAATGAATCAATGTAATACTTCTGGTCTTGCTCTGCCAATAAAGTTAATTCACCTGATGTACTATCAACATTATACAATCGGGTTAAGGATTTATCTGTATAGGTATTAACTGTACCGATAAGATCATCGCCAACATTTGCTAAAGCTTGTATATAGTAATTATTCTGATTATTAATTAAGTTGGCTTTGCCTGTTTCGATGTTAATTTGATAAAAATTATCACTCACAGTAAGAAATAATTTTCCTTGGGCATTAAAAGTAAGCCCTGCTTGATAGTTATAATCACTAGGATTTAGTTCTAATGAGCCAATAGCATAAAAATTTCCTGTCGATATATTTATACGATATAACATGTCATCGTTAACGCTAATCGCATAGAGTATTTCATCTGGACTCATGGCAATAGCAGATATGTTTGGCGGCAAGTTACTTAATACTAATTCACTTGTTTTATTTAACAAATTTAAACGGTATAGGCCTTTATCACCATATAATTGAGATACGGAATATGCAATGACCTCAGTGGGAATATCATTAAAATCGCTAGGATTACTGGCGAATTGAAATTCTACTAAATTGCTATAACCATCACTATCATTATCTAATTCACTGTCAGCGATATTCGCATCAAGGTTATGGTTTAGCTCCCAACCATCGGGTAAACCATCGGTGTCAGAATCGGTGTTTAAAACATCAGTATTGGTTTCATTTATTTCTTGGTAATCGTTAAGGCCATCAAAATCGGTATCGGCTTTATTCGGATTAGTACCAGCGGTAAATTCTTCTAAACTAGATAAACCATCATTATCATTATCTAATGTTGCCTCGCCTGAATCCACTAAAGGGTTAAGGCCATATTGTTGCTCCCAACCATCACCAAGACCATCACCATCGGTGTCAGCATTTAAGGGCGAAGTTCTATAGAAAAAGAGCTCTTGGTAATCAGACAAACCATCACTATCGCTATCAGTTTTATTCGGATCTGTGCCATAAGTTTTAATTTCTTCACCATCACTAATATTGTCATGGTCACTGTCTGAATCTAAAGCGTTAGTGTGATAGGTGTTAATTTCATCGTAATCTGTAATGCCATCACCATCACTATCAGAGTTCAATGGGTCGGTGCCCAGTTCAAATTCTTGAACATTGTTAATACCATCGCCATCAACATCAACTAATCCATCACTACTGTCGTTAATATTAAGATTATAATATTCTTCCCAATAATCGGGTATGTTGTCATTATCTGTATCTATGGCTAATTCAGCCGCTAAAAACTGAAAATAGCCGGTAACTTTATGAGATAACAGTTGCTGACCTGCATCGTTAATCGCAGTAATATTATTGTTAGCAGTGCTGCTCCAAATTCGAGCTTGTTTATCAACCGTTAAAGAAGAATAAGTACTATTATTTTCAGTGTTCAGATTTATATATGAGCTAACTGCTCCAGAATTTCTATCAATTTGATAAATATGGCTAGATGCAAAATCTTTAGCGAGTAGATGTTCTCCATCCCATGCTAAATGATGAAAATATTGTGCTGAACTTTTGCTGATTAATGTTGCCAGCCCTGATTCAACATTAATTTGGTAAAAACTATCCACATGAAATGCGAAGAGTGTATTAGCATCATCAAAAACTAGCCCAGTAGAACTACTTGCATTAAAGCCAAGTTGACCAATTAATATTTGTTGCCCTGTAACCGGATTAATTTTATACAACGAATTGTCATTTTGATTAACACTATAGAGCATATTATCGTTGCCAAAGGCAAATTGAGAAAATTCGTAAAATCGATTTGAGCCAATTATATGTTGCTGACCTTTAATCAATTCAAATTTAGTTAATTTTCCATTGTCCCAATTAATACTATAGGCATAGTTTGGTTTTGGTTTTGAATTAATGTTATTAGGATCAAACGATAATTTAAATTCAATAAGATTTGAATAACCATCGTTATCTAAATCTTGTTCAGTATCATCTTTAAGAGGATCTAAGCCGTTATTTACTTCCCAAGCATCATCAATGGTATCGTCATCACTATCAGTTTTTAGTGGATCAGTATGGTAAGTGTTTATTTCGTCATTATCGGTTAAGCCATCATTCTCGCTATCGGCAAGAGAGGGATCTGTATTGTAGATATCAATTTCATCACCATCGGATAAACCATCATTGTCAGAATCTGAATTAAGTGGGTCAGTATCGTTAAAAAATTCGCGGAGATTATTTAAACCATCTTCATCATTATCAGCTGTCGCATCATTTGGATCATTTTTATTTAAACCATATAGATCTTCCCAATTATCGGGCAAGCCATCGTTATCGCTGTCAAAGTGAACATCGATAGCTAAGGATTTAAAACCACTATTTATTTGATGTTTTACCGTTGCCACGCCAGTGTACTTATTAATTGTAAAAACAAAACCGTCTTCGTCCATTCCCCATAAATTTCCAAAATGATCAGTGGCTAAACCCGATTGTTTATTGAGATTAATATCACCTAAAGAGCCAATAAAGGTGGTTAATCCATTGTTTACATCAATACGGTATAAATCACTATGGCTATTAGAGCTTAATGCCCATGTTTTAGCTCCATCAAATGCAATTGAGTCAATATAATCTGCTTCAATTGCGCCAACCAAAGTCGCCACACCAGTGCTTATATCAATAGTATATAAAGCACCTTGTTCATTTCCTTGCACCATGTATAAAGTGCCTTCACTATTAAAGGTTAAGCCTGGAGATTGTATATCAATGCCTAAAGAGCCAATTAAAGTGGTTTCTGCCGTTTCAGTATTAATTGTATATAATGAACTGGTGCTGTCTTCTACAGCATAAAGAATATGTTCGGGTGAAAATGCCATTCCTTCAAAATCTAAAACTTCAGTAAAACCAATTAACTCTTGATCGCCGCTAATTAAGTCAAATTTGTAGAGCTGGTAGTTGGTGTCTATGGAATATGCAGAAATAATATTAGGTCGTGATAGCGAATCAGTAGGGTCGGTATTATATTGATATTCTTTTAAATTGGTAAAAGTATCATTATCGTTATCATTTAAAGCATCGTTAATGGTGGGTAAAAGATGATAAGTTACTTCCCAACCGTCTGGCATACCATCACTATCTGTGTCAGCTAACAGTAGATTGGTGCTGTAAAGATTAATTTCATCGCCATCACTTAAGCCATCATCATCGGTGTCAGTTAAATTAGGATTACTGCCTAACTGAAATTCTTCTAAATTCGTTAAACCATCACCATCGGTATCGACATTATTTTCACCATTATCACTATTTGGGTTAAAACCATAAAGCACTTCAAAGCCATCACTTAACCCATCCGAATCGGAATCGGAATTAAGCGGATTGGTATTATGAAGATTAACTTCATCACTATCGGTTAAGCCGTCATCGTCGCTGTCTTCGTTTAAAGGATCAGTATGGTAGGTGTTAATTTCTACACCATCAGTTAAACCGTCAGAATCTGAATCAGAGTTAAGTGGGTCGGTGTTATGAATATTAACTTCATCACCATCTGTTAAGCCATCGTTGTCAGTATCAGTTAAGGTTGGATTTGTTCCTTGTAAAAACTCTTGTAGATTATTTAAACCGTCAGAGTCCGCATCTAAATCAGCATCTGCGGCGTTATTTTTGTTAAGATTGTATAAATCTTCCCAATCATCGGGCATCCCATCATTATCACTGTCTGCCAATGGATGCTCTAATGAAATATGTAGGGTGTAGGTAGCGTTTGATGGTATATTACTGTCAATGTAGCGAGCAACTTTTACATAATAGGTTCCAGTATTGTTAAAGGTGTAACCAAGATAAGAATCTAGCGAACTTTGACTTCCCCCTTGCCCATAATTGGTAGATGCATCATCATTTTGGGCAATTAATCTACCTTCAGCATCGTATAACCTTAAGTAAGAATCGAAAGCGCCTTCTTGTTGGTTATCTGCATAGTCAATATCAAAAACAACGGTTGAAGGCGCAACCGCTACTGTAAATTTATAATAATCGAAACTATTATCGCCGGAACCAATAATTGTAGTATGAGGTATTTGCTCTGAAGTGTTAGTGCTAGTATCACCAATATCAGGTGAATAAGTTAAATTAAAGCTAAAATCAATATTTTGTGCTTCATCAATATTATTATTGGGCTCAGCATCTACAATTTCAACAATATTAGGATTACTACCATTTTGATACTCAAGTAAATTTGTACGACCGTCGTTATCTGGATCTAGTTGGCTATCATCAAGGCGAGGATTTAAACGATATTGAACTTCCCAGCCATCAGGCATGCCGTCAGTGTCTGTATCAGCATCAAGCGGATCTGTTTGATAATTATTAACTTCTAAATTGTCATTGAGGGCATCTTGATCGGTATCAACATTAACTGGGCTGGTTCCATATGTTTTCACTTCATCATAGTCAGTTAATGTATCGTTATCACTATCAATATTATTGGGATAGCTTCCTGCTAGATATTCTTCAATATTGGTTAAACTATCATAATCTAAATCAGTATTGGCATCTGCAGGGTCGTTGTAATTAAGCCCATAAACATATTCCCATAAATCTGACATACCATCATTATCGCTATCAAACTCAGGTAAATTCAAACAGGTAACACCAACGGCTCTAAAGGCATCTAAAACCTCAAAAACATTATAACCCAGATCATCTGCTGCATTTATAGCCCCACAAGCACCATCAACGTAATCTGTAGATACGGTCCAATAGTTGCGGTTAGCATCAAGCATAACGTCGTAAGCTTTATGGGTATCCCAGCCAGCTGTATTTGCTAATAAATAAAAAGCACGATTAAATACGCCACTGCTGTAATGAACATCAATACCATCATAATAATTATCAGCGTTATTTATTGAACGGCCATCTTGCGATGGATTTTCCATGTACCGTAAAGAACCGTCACCTTTGAATATGTCTGATCCAATTAACCAATCATTGCTGCCGCGAACATAAAATTCGGCCGCTTCACCCGACATATCCGAGAAGGCTTCGTTAATTCCGCCAGATTGACCGCTGTAAATAAGATTCGAATTTTGTTGAGTTACCCCGTGGGCAATTTCATGGGCTGAAACATCTAATGAAACTAAAGGAAAAAAACGGTTACCACCGTCACCAAAAGTCATGGATGAGCCATTCCAAAAAGCATTTTCATAACTTGATGAATAATGTACTCGCATCATAAGTTGAAAAGATAGTGGAGTGGTGTTGTACCATTCATCAAACATACTAAAAACTGCGCTACCAAAAAAGTGGGCATCGTTTAAAGGGGAATATGCGCCGTTAATTTCTTTATAAGTATTTGTTGGACATGCAAAAGAAAAAGCGGTATCACCACTAGTGCCATGATTTAAATCGACCGTTTTAACATGAGTATTTTCTAAGGTACAAGTGCCATTATTTTCGGTAACGTTTAAAGGGTCAAAATCAGTGCCATATTCGTAGCGGCCAACTTTAGTGTTTCCTCCTGGTCCTGTTGCTTGAGCGTAATTTAAACTATCCCATTGTTTTACTACTTTTCCAGTTTTTGCATTAACAATAAAGGCGGGTTTGGCCACTTTTCCATTGGATGATTGAAGAAAATAATTAACGTAGTAAACGAGCAGAGAATTATTATTTTCGTCAATATATATATACTGTTGAATTTTCTCTTGGCTATATTTAATAACATCAATATCTAATGCATTTTGCTTAAGATAAGTTTGCTTAACCGACTTCAGTATTGTGCTATTACTCTGATCAGCTTTTAAAGATTGTGTTGTGGGTAAGTCAGATTTTATTCCTGAAGCTAATGTTCCGTTTAATTTATTAATATTCAGATTTTTATCTAAATGAACAACAATTTGTTTGCCCCAAACTGGGATATCATTAAAATATTGTTGATAGCGTTGATGTTTTTGGTTGAATTTTCCAGCATTGTTAATTGCTTTTAATTGATAGTTTTGATTAAGCTTGGCAGTCGCTAAAATTTTAGTTGCTAAATTAATTTCAGGCTTTTTATTCTTATTATTTACGACGGCTAATTTTTTTTCTGCTTGAATTTTATAAGCAATGGATTGTGCATCTTTATTGGTGAGTTTTTGAATTTGCGCAGAAAAGGTAAAAAACGAAGAAAAAAGTAGAGCCAAAACCAGGCTAAATTGGGTAATACGAAACATTAAACGGTCCCTGTTGTGATATTGAGCATGTGTTTGAACTGAAAGTGAAACCGTTTATTACATATTGTATATACGAGTTATCAACAAAGTATTAACACATTTTTTTTTGCGTCATGATACTCCTAAAATTTAAATAATCAACAAACTCAATTAGTAAAATAAATCAGTGCTCTATTTAATTAAAGGGTTCGAAAATATCAGTTATTGTTTTTAGGATTAGTTTTTATGGTTATTTAAGTCGGGCTGTATGCAACCCAATGTGTTATTTTTAATGGTATGTAGGGTAGTAAAACTATTAAGCGCTGTTTATGTATATTAAATATGATAAACAGCGCATTAAATAAGGAGAACTGAAATTCTCGATGGCTATGATATTAACCAAATAATTTAAAGAGTAACAAACTCTTCAGCCGAGGTTGGATGTATGGCAATAGTATTATCAAAATCCGCCTTAGTAGCGCCCATTTTCAATGCGACTGCAAAACCTTGTAATAGTTCATCACTACCAAAACCGATGCTGTGAATACCGACAACTTTTTCTTCTTTGCCTACGCAGATTAATTTCATTCGTGTTGGATCGCGATAATCTTCGGTAATTGCTTGGTAAAGCGCGGTAAATTGCGAGTTATAAACGCTAATATTATCTTCGCCATATTGTTCAACTGCCTCAGCTTCAGTTAATCCAACGGTACCAATTACCGGATGACTAAATACTACCGTGGCTATATTCGAATAATCCAAATGTTCATACGGTTTATTATTAAATAAACGCTCACATAAACGACGACCCGCAGCAACCGCAACCGGTGTTAATTGCGCACGACCAGTGTTATCGCCCACAGCATAAATGCCTTTAACATTGGTGTTTTGGTATTTGTCGGTAATGATAAAACCGCGATTATCAAGCTCTACACCAGCGGCTTCAAGGTTAATATTATCAGTGGCAGGTACACGACCAATTGCCCAAACTAATACATCAACAGGGTCAAGTGACTGTCCATTCGTTAAATGAATTACTAAACGACCGTCAGCTAATTTTTCAATCCGTTGTGGCGTACTGTGAGTGTGCAATGTTGGTCCATGTTTTTCCATTTGTTCAACGAGAGTATCGCTAAGCATATCGTCAAAACCGCGTAAGGGCTTTTCTTTGCGAACTAACAAATGCGTTTTTGAGCCCAAAGCATGAAATACGCCTGCAAGTTCCACGGCAATATATCCAGCACCTACAACAGCAACACTTTTCGGTTGTTCGGTTAAAGCAAAAAATCCGTCTGAATTAATGCCATGCTCGCCGCCTTCAACGTCAGGAATACTTGGCCGCCCGCCCGTGGCAATAGTTATATGGTCGGCCGTATATAAAGTGCCATCAACTTCCACAGTATTTTTATTAACAAACTTAGCAAAACCAGTAATAACCGTTACGTCATTGCTGTCGAAACCACGTTGATATGCGGCATGTATACGGTCAATATAAGCTTCGCGGTTTTTAACTAAATGCGCCCAGTCGAATACTGGTTTGTTTTCTTTTAAAAAATCTTTAAAACCAAAATCACTCGCATAATGAAGGGCATCGGCTATTTGCCCGGCGTACCACATCGCTTTTTTAGGAACACAACCGACATTTACACAGGTGCCACCAATATATTTTGCTTCTATTACGGCTGCCTTTTTGCCAAGACGCGCTGCTCGATTTGCCGAGGCAATACCACCGCTACCGCCACCTATGGCAATATAATCAAAATGTTGAGTCATAAATATTCCTGAAATTAAAGCGAGTTAAGTTATTAATGTGGTGGTACTTGGTTCGTTTTTCAATATTAGCTCATAATGAAGAGAACATGCATGAATGAGCAATCTAATTTTTTGTAGTGATAAATTTACAACAATTATTTTATCTTATCCCTTGATAAGTGACCAAACTAACATCACATCTAGAGTATCTATACTTTTGTGAATCCCAATTATGACCAATCCATTATTAGCTGAATCAAGTTTACCGCAATTTTCCAAAATAAAAGCCGAGCACGTTAAACCCGCTGTCGAGCAAGCGATAAAAGACTGTCGTCAAATGTTAGAAAAATTGTTAGCCGAAAACACGGAATATAGTTGGGATAATTTAATTGCGCCACTCGATGAGGTTGATGATGTACTCGGTAAATTATGGTCACCAGTTTCTCATTTAAATTCAGTTAAAAATAGTGATGAACTACGCGATGCTTATGAAGCTTGCTTACCACTATTATCTGAATACGGTACTTTTGTTGGACAACACCAACCATTATTTGAAGCTTACCAACAAATTGGCAACAGTTCTGAATTTAAGCAACTTGATACCGCACAACAAAAAGTTATAACAAATGCGCTACGTGATTTTAAGTTATCGGGCATTGCATTAAATGATGCAGATAAAAAGCGTTATGGTGAAATAGCCACGCGTTTATCTGAACTAGGATCGCAGTTTAGTAACAATGTACTTGATGCAACGCATGCCTTTACTGTAAACATTAGCGACGAAAAAGAGCTTGCTGGTTTACCCGATAGTGCGTTACATGCAGCGCAAGCGGCGGCGACAGCCAAAGATCTTGAAGGCTATTTATTTACTTTAGATTTTCCAAGTTATTTACCGATAATGACTTACTGTGATAATCGCGATTTACGTGAACAAATGTATCGTGCTTTTGTTACTCGCGCTTCAGATCAAGGCCCTAATGCGGGTGAATTTGATAACAGCAAATTAATGAACGAAATATTAGCATTACGCCATGAAATAGCGCAATTATTAGGCTTTAAAAATTACGCTGAAAAATCATTGGCGAGTAAAATGGCAAATTCAATTGATGAAGTAATGAGCTTTTTAGAGAATTTAGCGAGTAAATCACAACATCAAGGCCAACAAGATTATCAAGAATTAATCGACTTTGCTGAGCAAGAATATCAAGCCAGCGATTTACAAGCTTGGGATCTCGCTTATTACAGTGAAAAATTAAAGCATAGCCGTTATGCTATTTCAGATGAAGATTTACGTCCTTATTTTCCTGAAAATAAAGTTGTTAATGGTTTATTTGAAGTTGTTCATCGATTATTCGGATTAAACATTAAACAACGCGAAGGCGTTGATGTTTGGCACAAAGACGTTAAATTTTTTGATATTTACGACAGCAGTGAAAATTTACGTGGTAGCTTTTATTTAGACTTATATGCTCGTGAGAAAAAACGTGGTGGCGCGTGGATGGACGACTGTGTTGGTCGTCGTGCACTATATAGCAATGGCAAAGCGAACGGCAATATTCAACTGCCTGTTGCCTATTTAACTTGTAATTTTACCAAACCAATTGGTGATAAATCGGCTTTATTTACTCATGACGAAGTGGTTACCTTATTTCATGAGTTTGGTCATGGTATTCATCACATGCTTACACAAATTAGCGCCGCTAGTGTGGCTGGTATTAATGGTGTTCCTTGGGATGCGGTTGAATTACCAAGTCAGTTTCTAGAAAATTGGTGTTGGCAACCCGAGGCGTTAGCGTTTATTTCGAGTCATCATGAAACAGGCGAATCATTACCACAGGCATTGCTTGATAAAATGCTTGCTGCGAAAAATTTCCAATCGGCGATGCAAATGCTACGTCAGTTAGAATTTAGTATTTTCGATTTTCAAATGCATGCGCAATACGATCCAAATAATGTAAATCAGGCGGATTATATTCAAAATATTCTGAATGATGTTAGAGAGCATTATGCCGTGATTAAAGCGCCAAGTTTTAACCGTTTTCAACATAGTTTTGGACATATTTTTGGTGGCGGTTATGCTGCAGGTTATTACAGCTATAAATGGGCTGAAGTTTTATCTGCTGATGCTTTTTCTTTATTTGAAGAGCAGGGCGTATTTAATCCTGAAGTTGGTCAAGCCTTTTTAAACAATGTTCTTGAAAAAGGCGGCAGCCAAGAGCCAAGTGAGTTATTTAAAGCGTTTCGTGGCCGCGCACCTGAAATTGATGCTTTATTACGTCATAGCGGTATTGAAGGTTAGTCTAGAATGAGTGGATTGTAATGAGTGGACTTTAATGAGTGAGTTAGAAACGGTAGCGCAGTTATTTGCTCGCGCTGCCAACCGTAAAGGCGGCGAAAAAGCATTAAAGCAATTATTGGGTGAGCCGGCTAATGATCAAGCATTGCTTAAAGTAAGTGATGATAGAATATTATCGGCTTTTACCAAAAAAGTGTTTCAATCGGGTTTTGTCTGGCGGGTTGTTGAAAATAAATGGCCTGATTTTGAAGACAGTTTTTTTAATTTTGATATTGAAAAAATATTAATGATGCCGGAAGAAATGCTTGAACGAAAAGCGGCCGATCCAAAAATCATTCGTAATTATAACAAAGTTAAAACCATTGTAATTAATGCGCAAATGATGTTTGAACAAACTAATAATGATCAAACTTTTGCCCAGTTTATTGCGAATTGGCCGAGTAATGACATTATTGGTTTATGGGCGTATTTAAAAAAACATGGTGCACGCTTAGGTGGAAATACAGGGCCGTATGCACTGCGAGCGTTAGGTAAAGATACTTTTTTACTTACCCGAGATATTGAAGCGTATTTTAGATCGCATAAAATTATTGATGGCGGCCTGCAAAGTAAGAAGAGTTTGCAAGCAATTCAACAAACGTTTAATCATTGGCAACAGCAATGTGAATACTCGCTGACTCAATTAAGTCGTTTAGTGGCAATGGCAACAGGCGATAATCATATTCAAGTAGACAACTAGCGTATTGCCCAAAACTTGATTTCTTGCTCAGTTAAAAATTGTTCAGCCTTTATACCTTGCAATAAAGCTAATGTTGATAAAAATCCAGCTTGAATACATTGCGGTGCTGCAACTGTTATTGCGCTGGGCGGATTTTCTACCGGCCAACCTGTTTTCACATTTAATATGTGGCTAAATCGTTTTCCTGCTTTTAATAAAAATCTATTTGCATCACCACTGGTAGCCACCGCGCCAGTGGTCATCGACACAATAACTTGTTGTTTGTTAAAGCTGGGATGATCGACACCGACCTGCCATGGTTGGGTTAATTGCTTACTTTTCGATATAAATCGTGCTTTATTTACCGCTAAATCCCCACCAAAATTAATTAGTACAGGTGCGTCGGTATGTTCATTTATCAATTGTAACGCGCGGTCTACGGCATATTCTTTACCTAAACCACCAAAATCTATCTCCATACCTTTTTTCATTAAAAAAGCATGCTTAGTTAGTGTGGTGTTTTGCCAACCAATAAAAGGTAATAGGGTATTTATTTGTGCTTGCGAGGGAATATTATCACTGCCATCAAAACGCCATGCTTTACGCAAGACACCAGAGGTAATATCAAATAAACCATCGCTCATATTAAAACAGTCATCAGAAAATTTTAGTAATAGGTAGGTTTCTTGATCGATATTACAGCTTTTACCGGCATTAAGATTGAGTTGACCACAAACACTATTTTGTTGGTAGCGGCTATATTTATCTTCTATTCGCCAAGCCTCGTCAGCGGCTATTTTTCCAAGTTGCTGTGCATGTTCTTTGCTTTCGCAATCAACTAATACTTCACAAGGGCTTGCCATTGCATTAAAGGAAAGTAAAAAACCAGCCTCTCGAGGCTGGCATTGTATTGCGCGTTTTTGTTTCATCTATACCACTAATTTATACAGCTTCATTTAAGTTGTCGCCTCTAAAACGAATAACTTACCTGGGCAATAACCGCATCAATATTTTCATAGATATTTTGCTCAGCTAGTACGCCAGGTTGCGAAAAGCCTGCATTTTTAGGTGTTTGATGATAATACTCAACGCGATATGCCATACTTTTGCCACTGGCTAATGGCATGCCATATTTAATACCTAGGGTATAAGCATCCATTTCACCGACGCGATAATCTGCACTTGCAAATTCTGGTAATACCGTGCCTTCTAGCATAAAAGGTTGATAAAAATCGGCTGCTGTTTGTGTGTAATACCTTACATGAGGTTCAATATAGCTACCTTTTGACAAATTTATTCGGTAACGAAAATCAATTGTGTTTGAATTAATATGCCAATCGTCAGTCATGTATCGATAGGAAGCATCGATTATAGAATTTTCCAAATGATATTTTGTTTGTGCAAAAAAAGCATGTTTTGTGCGGCTATTGGGCCTGTTTTCATATAAATATTGCTGAGTTAAACCGTTGCTATCAACACGACTTAAAAATTTATAAGGGTCAGTCAAATAACCATCAATTTTTGAAAATGAGTAATTAAACTGCACTATCATACGACGATTAATCACTTGGGTTACACCAAATAATATATCGGCTGTGGTTTTGTTATCGCTATTAGCAATAGTTAATTTATTATTGCTACCGCCATTTTCGTTTTCATCGTCACCTCTAAAACTACGGTTCAGTTGATTTGGGTAAAGCATTGGCGTGAGAGGCTTTGCGATACCACCAACGGGTTTCACTACGTCATAATTAAGCGCGAATCCTGCTGATAATGTAGTGTTTTTCTTATTAAAATCTTTGGCAATATTGGTATTTGCACCAATTGATAAGTAATCGTATTCTTTAGATAAATTACCACCAACACTCCAGGTGTAATTATCACTTAAAGGTTGTGTCCATTGTCCATTTGCTTGCACTCTTAGATCTTTGAATGTGTTATCGAGTGGAGTCGTATTACCATCAACTTGATATCCTTTTTCACCTGATGGGCTGGTAAATGTTTGAGGGTTTGGTTGCGCAACAGCACCATTGGCAGAAGCTCCCGTTAACGCATCTACCGTAACTTTTAAGCTAAGTATTTCATCATTTTTAAACGTTTTTTTGCCAGCAATAATAGCTTCACCTGCAGATACTCTGTTGGGCTCACTATAAAGCATTAACGCAGTATCGAATTTCCAATCGGCGAGTACATTTGTATTGGCTTCAACACTTGCATTTGCGCCTAACAAAGCACATGTGGCTGTGGTTAATAAGCCTTTTAGTGCTTTTTTATTACTTGTAGGTGATGTTGAATTTAATGGTTTATTTAATTGCATCCGCAACCTCCACCACCAAAACTACGTCCACCGCTTGAAGCTTCTTTAGAAAAATAAATATGATCATCAAGAGCAGCATCAACAGGTGCTGAAGTGAGAGCCATTTCGTCTTTCGCCAATAAATCACGTTGCCAAGGTTCTACACCCAAAGAGCTACAGCCACTTAAAAGTATGACAAGTGCAATTACACTGCCTTTAAGAATGTTTGTTGTATTCATTTTGTACCTACCTAAACGATTCAGATGTATGAATTGTTTGTTATTTTTGCTGAATTAACCGCACAATTTCTTGTTCATAACTCGGTTTTTTATTCTCAATAAAGCCAACATGGGCGCTGACCATTTCACCTTGTTTATTAATAAGGTAGCTACTAGGCATACCCTTTAATTTGAACTGGCGAGCTACTTTGCCTTTAGGATCATAAATAACGGTGAAATGTGCAGGTAATGCTTGTAAAAACTCATCGGCTAACGAGCGTTCGGCGTCAACATTAACACTGATCACTTTGAAACCTTGATTTTTATACTTGGCTTGCATTGCATTTAGCCAAGGAAAAGACTTTCTACATGGTCCACACCAAGATGCCCAAAAATCTAGATATACTACTTGCCCTTTTGCCTCATTTAGCGATTTTTCTAATACATCTGTTGATCCAGCTTGCACAAAAGGGGTGGTGAACAATAGTAATAATATAAATAGTGAGCGAACAGTGCGCATGTAAAATTTCCTTAATTAAATAGTAAAATAATACCAAGTTGATTAAGTTCTTTCCCACTCAGCGAGAATTAAAAGGCTTAGAGGCCAGGCATTGATTGAAGGTAATGGTTATTCCCTTATCAAAATCAATAACGCAGTATATAAGCCTTTTAAACTCGCCCTTCGGGAGCTTGCTCGATGCCCACTAACATCGTTAAATTTATTTGATTTAGAATGACTAGATCTAAACAAATTTGCCTTGTTATTGAACATCGAGCAAAGCTCTGAGTTGGGAAGAAATTTAATCAAATTGGTATAAATAGTGTTGTAACAAAGTTGAATATTACCAATTTTGTCAAAACATTACTCAGTACAAAAGATACAACAACAAACTTAAGTTAAACTTAACAGATCTTAGCTTAAAACACCTTTTGTCGTTAAGCGTTTAGCCCAACGAACTAGAGCAATAGCAACTGCGATAACCATAATTGGCATGATTGTACCGCCAGGTCCATATACTTCAAATGAATTACTGATGAAAAAAGAATGAAACATTTGGGTTAATACACCCACCAATGATAACATTAATAATTTTAATGCAAATGCCTTTTTCATTAATAAAGCTAAACATCCGAATGCTCCGCCAAATACCGCAAAACCGAATGCTACAATAGCCCATATGGGCGTGCTGTTATATAAATCTTGTTCAGCTTGAGACATTTCAGCGATCATTTCTGGGGTAGTAAACATTTGCCCAATAAAGGCCATTACCCCTAATAAATTCCATATAAAAGCAAGACCTGCGATCAGGTAGAAAAATTTTGGCGGTTGATTGTTTTCTTTTTGATTTTCAGTTTCTTGTGCGTTCATTTGATTTCCTCAATTATTATTAATATTCAGTTTATAAATCCGAAAGTTTTCTTTATTTAGTCTACACTCAATACAGATAAATAATAAACCAAAGGTATAGTTATGGAAGCTAATGTTCAAACACTTCATCAAACAGCAGCAACCCAAGAACAAAAACTTCAACAATTACAACAAACTTTTGCTGCGATTAACGCTTCTCAAGCAATTATTGAATTTAATTTAGACGGTACAATAATAACCGCTAACCAAAACTTCTTAAGCGCATTGAATTATTCAATTGAAGAAATACAAGGGCAACATCACCGACTATTTGTTGAAGATAATGAGCAAAAAAGCCCTGCTTATAAAGTTTTTTGGCAGAAACTAAATGATGGCGAATTTCAGTCTGATGTTTTTAAACGTATTGGTAAAAATGGGAAAGAAATTTGGCTGCAAGCTACCTATAATCCCGTTTTAAATGATCAGGGCAAGCCATATAAAGTGATAAAATTTGCTAGTGATGTTACTGCCGATCGTCTTAAAAATGCTGATCATGAGGGACAAATTGCGGCAATATCAAGTTCTCAAGCTGTTATTGAATTTGAAATGGATGGCACAATACTAAATGCTAACGAAAACTTCCTTAACGCGGTTGATTACCAACTTGAAGAAATTAAAGGTCAACATCACAGCATATTTGTAGAAGCTCAAGATAAAGACTCTAAAGAGTATCACCAATTCTGGCAACTGCTTAACGAAGGTAAGTTCCAAATTGCGGAATATAAGCGAGTAGGTAAAAAAGGCAAAGAAGTCTGGTTGCAAGCTACCTATAATCCTATTTTTGATCTTAATGGTAAGCCATATAAAGTGGTTAAATATGCAACTGATATTACCCCGAGAAAATTCGCGATTGATCAAATAAAACAATTGTTAATGAATGTAGCGGAAGGAGATTTAACCGAAAAAATCACGGTTGAGTTAGAAGGGGACTTTTCTATTTTAAAAAATGCATTAAACGATTTAATTGATAATTTAGTGAGAATATTTGCAGAAATTCGTGAAGCGTCAACTTTTGTTTTTACTGATGCTAAAGAGATTTCGGCAGGTACTTACGATTTAAGCCAACGCACTGAATCTCAAGCTTCTAGTCTTGAAGAAACTGCATCGGCAATGGAGCAATTATCCAGTACTGTTCAACAAAATGCAGAAAACACCAGCGAAGCTAGTAAGATAGCCGATGGCGTTATGGTTAAAGCAAGTGATGGTGGTTCTGTAATCAATGAAGCAGTGCATGCGATGACCGATATTGACAAATCCAGTAAAAAAATTGCTGACATTATTGGTGTGATTGATGAAATTGCCTTTCAAACTAACTTGTTAGCACTTAATGCGGCAGTAGAAGCTGCACGAGCAGGAGAGCAAGGTCGTGGTTTTGCTGTGGTCGCCGCTGAAGTACGTAATTTAGCACAACGGAGTGCAGGAGCCGCGAAAGAAATTAAAGGGCTGATTAATGATAGCGTTGAAGCTGTACAGAAAGGTTCGTCTTTAGTCGATAAATCGGGCAAAACTTTTGACGAGTTGGTACATGCAGTACAACAAGTGGTGAACATGATTTCAGATATTAACCACGCAGGAACCGAGCAAGCAGCAGGGATTAATGAGGTAAGTCAAGCCGTTGCACAAATGGATGAAATGACGCAGCAAAATGCAGCATTAGTAGAAGAAGCTTCAGCATCAACTAAATCATTAGAAGAGCAAGCACAAAGTTTGCTTGATCAAATATCGTATTTTAATGTTGACTAAAAAAGGTGTTGTTTTTGATTAAATATTGTAAAAGAGCAGTTGACTTTGTAATAGAACAACGAGATTATAATTGCTCACTTTTGTATTTATACATTACTAAAAGATAACTCTAGAAATGAACTTTAACTTGCTAAGAACTTCGCAAAATTCAATTTGCCCGAATAGCCTGACATCAATTTGTATGGTCAATCGATTATGGCAAATGGTTTATGCGGATAATTAAAACAAGCACTTAAGCTCATTTTAAAACCGCAGAAATTATTTCCTGCGGTTTTTTTGTCTTTACCTTTCATACTCCGCCGGTAATTTTTCTTCGATTAACCTACACCAATTGGTAATATTACCTTAAGGAGAAAACCTATGTCGGTTTCTGCTGCGTATCTTGCAGTTATTTTAATCTGGTCAACAACGCCATTAGGTATTGTTTGGAGCAGTGAATCAATTAATCCAACGATGGCGGTACTATTGCGCATGCTTATTGCCGTTACGCTAGGTGCAATGATTATAAAAAGTCGACAAATAGAATTACCTTGGCATAAACAAGCGTTACGTGTGTATAGCTATTCCGCCTTAGGTATTTTTGGCGGAATGTTATTCTCTTACATGGCCGCGCGTTATTTATCCTCTGGCGTAATGTCGTTAGTGTTTGGTTTATCGCCAGTACTTTCAGCGTTACTAGCACAAAAAATTTCTAACGAGCCCAAGTTAAGTAAAGTACGAATGTTTTCCATGTTAATTTCTTTAACTGGATTAGCCATAGTATGCGCCGATAGTTTTGCATTAAAAGAAAATAGTGAATACGGACTTATTTTTATATTACTGGCGGTTTTCTTCTTTAGCTTAAGTGGGGTGTTAGTTAAAAGCGTGCATTTGGCTATTCACCCAATGGCAACCACCGTTGGTTCATTAACCGTTTCTGTTCCGCTATTTTTTATTAGTTGGATTGTGTTAGATGGCACATTAGATGTTAGTCAGTGGCAAGCGCGTTCAGTATGGGCGACCATATATTTAGGGATATTTGGCTCATTGATTGGATTTTTTGCCTACTTTTATGTTTTGCAAAAACTAACCGCGAGCACAGTTACTTTAGTTACTTTAATTACTCCGGTTATAGCATTGTCATTAGGGGCATTTTTAAACAATGAAACCATTAGTTTAAACTTAATCTTCGGCGCTTTTTGTGTGTTATTTGGATTATCGTTTTATCATTTTGGTGAAAAGTTTCTAGTGCGCAGTAGAGCGTTAAAACAGGATTCAGAACAATAATAAATAAAGAAATTTAATCCAATTGGTATTAGTGCTAATGAAAATAGAAAATTCACAACGACTTAGCTATGAGTTAATGACTAAGAATGACGCAGACTTGTTGTTTCAATTAGACCAAGATCCCGAGGTTATGCGTTATATTAATGGCGGTAAAGCTAATAGCAGAGCTTATATAGAAAACATTTATATTCCTCGCTTAGAAGGTTTTACCAATCATAAAAAAGGTTGGGGCTTATGGAAGGTTACATTAATGGATTCGAAAAAATTTATTGGTTGGATATTAGTACGGCCAATGGACTTTTTTAGTAATGCCCCACAGCCAAATAACCTTGAAATAGGTTGGCGTTTTATGCAAAAATTTTGGGGATCAGGCTATGCAACAGAAGCAGCAAAAACGATTAAAGAGGCATTCATAAAACAATGCGCTATAAAGCAGTTCACAGCAATTGCAGATGCAAACAACATCGGCTCAATTAACATTATGAAAAAATTAGACATGTCATTTGTAAAAAAGGAATTTCAACAAGATCCTTTAGGAGACATTAACGTGGTGTATTACCAAGTGTTATTATAACTGTATTAATCGGAGTTAATCACCATTTTGTACCAAGCGCATTGCTTCGATATTTACAATTTCGGAGCGATTTAAAGTGATTTTAAAGCGTTGTAATTGTTGGAGCTGGTCTTTATCAGTTTGTGCTAAAACTAAGTTTATTTGATAACGACGCTCTACACCTTGATTGGTTATTTTCCCTTCATCTAATGAATATAAACGACCTTCGCCTTTTTTTAAATACCGAACAAAAGGTGTTAAATTAAACAGCATTTGTTGTTGTATTTCGTCATACCCGGGTAAAAATTTCTTAACCATTACTTTAGAATCACAGCGAAAATGGAGTAATTGCGCGGCCTGTTTGTTCTGTTGACGACGTTTTTGAAAAAGCGCATGAACCTGCACAGGCAAGTGCTTTTTCTTAATATATTCTAGCCATAAAGTTTGTGTAGCAATGCGTGTTTGGGTAACACTGTGTGTGAAAACATGTTGCCATTTTGGTAAGCCTTGCTGAATTTTACGCCATATTAAACGAGTAACGTCGTCTTTAAATATTTCACGCAAGCCATAAATAACACCAAGTAGAGCGACTAAGGCAACGGTAACTTCAGTAAAATTGGTTCGGGCATTTAGCACTAAAACCATAACAAATGACATAATAACGGCAGTAACACTTCCGCGCACTAAACGTTTTAATTGGGTATTTAAATTACGAGTTTCTTTTTTGAATACTACACCATATTCAATTAAGCGCTGCAATAAACGCATTTTATTGGTGATACGGTTGGGATCTTCTAAGGTTATTTGGGAGTTATAGTGTTGCTCAACTCGGTACTGGTTTTCACTTTTGCATAGCGCCAATAAAAAATTACGTTCAGTACTAAATTCACTACTTTTTGGCCCAGTTGCCAATAATTTTAAAAATGATTGCTCGACATGCCAACTCAAATAATTATCTGCATTTTCAAAATATGATTTTAATTTGGTATCTGGTGGGCTATAGCGACGTAATTTTTTGAGCAATGAGATGATTTCTTCTGCAATTTGAATTGCTTGTGGATAAAATTCTTCTGGGGTTTTTTCTTTTAATGTTTGTTTAATATCAGTATCGATTGCAATTTTAATTTGATATGAAAATAAATTTAAATTAAGACGATAGTCACTTTGTTCGCCTTTTTGTTGACTAATAAACCGACTTCTCACTAGCGGCAAATGTAATTGCGCTGAATAGTAAGCACAATGTGTTTTAATACTACTGAAAAAATAACTCTGTTCATTGAGCGTACTCGGATCTATACCCATTTCGTTAGGTAAAGAAAAATATAAATCGAGCCGAGTCGATTCTAAAGGCAATAGCTGTTGGCTAATTTTAAACGATAAATTTTCGTCTTGAGTAAGTAGTGCTTTTTCCAAATGATTTCCTTATAAAGAAAGGTATTTTAAGTATAGAATGAAGTGGTTATTCCTGACTATAAATTTCTTTTAAATAACCTAAAGGCAACACCATGAAAATAAAGTTCAGTACACAAGAAAAACAATTTTTAGTAGATCAATTACAGGGCTATTTTAATAAAGAACTTGATCAAGAGTTAGGCCAATTTGATGGTGAGTTCTTACTTGATTTTATTAGTGAACAAATGGGGGCTTATTTTTATAATCGAGGTTTGCAAGATGCTCAGACTATCCTCAATAGTAAAATTGATACAATTACAGAAGCCATTGATGAAATAGAATTACCGACAGAATTCTCACGGTAAATTAATTGTATTAACACTTACCCTCTCAAATAAATTAATGTTATTTTAGCAATACTTTATTTTTGACACTATTTGGCACTATGAAACATATTTTATCTACAGCTTTACTGACCATGTTAATTTTTTCACCGTTAAATGCTTTTGCACAAGTTAATCAAAGTAGCGAAGAAACGCTTAAGCAGCGTTTTAACGAAAAGCATAATGCGTTAATTCCTGTTGTAGCTGTGGCAGATATGTTTTTTGCTTGTAACCGGCAACGTCATACTGATGATTACGACCATCAAATTACTGATCTTGTTAATAAAATGGACAGAAATACGCTTGCAAATAAACTCAGCGATTGTTTGGCAGGAGAATCATTGAAATCTGATGTTGCATTGAATTTTGGCTTGATAGGTTGTTTTCATTCACAAATGAATGGATTAAACCAAAAAAAATATGATGAAAAAATGGGTCAGCTTGAATTACTTTTACTAAAATTACCTCGTGCTGAACGTCAAAAAACATTCACTAAATGCGTTAGCGAACAAGCACTTTATTTTATCAAGTAACATAATTTATTGATTTTATTATTGTCGAGAGATAAGTGTTAGACACATATTTAAATGGTCAACTAAAAAGCTGAATTGGTTAAAATCTTCAGGGCTAATTAACGAGTTGCGTTCAAAATTTTGAGCAGTGATGAAACCAATACAATTATTACTTATTTTCACCGGAGCTAAACACATACTGCCTTGATCAATAAAATCTGCGATATCTTGAGTAATTAAATCACGCCATTGCCTACTTTTATGATCGTTAATGATTAATGCTTTATTTTCTTTAATCGTGTGTGCAATTAGGTTACTACTACCACTCACTTTTAATGATAAATTCAAATGTTCTTCTTGAGCTTTTTTATTGTAAGCAAAGCGTAATTTAACCAATTGTTTATTACTGGTTAGCATTAAAAAAGTGCATCGATCAAAAGTGATGGTTTTAGCTATGGCGAGCAATGTGTGTTGTAAAAATTCATTAAAATCTTTACTTGTTTTAGTTAATTGGGTGAGTTGCATAATTGCTGTTAATTGCAACTTTTCGCGTGATTGCTCGGCTGCCAAACTAAAAGGTGTGTCACTTTGTTTTTGAGTTGAAAAATCACGCTCTGTAGGTAATGGTTTAATAAATTTACATAATTTTTCTGCGCCATATGAGCGCAATAGATTAATCGCATTTTTTCGTGCTAATTCAATTTTAGCGCGTAATTGTTTATCATCCACCTTCATAATTACACTTATTTTTTCGAGTAATAAGTGAAACTCTTCGATAGTTCGTGGTGGCGTATTAATGTATTGCGTTAATTGATCGGCATAATACACCGTTTGTATTTCAACGGTACGGCTTTCGGGTTGGTCAAGTGCTTTAACTAATAATTCGCCTAAATTCCATGTTTGCGCTAATCCACGACTTAATTCAAAGAATTCACAGCCCATTAATTCATGACAACGTTGATAAAATTCGTCTACAGTGCAGTATTGTTGTGAAAAAAGTAAGTTGGTTAATTCTCCTCCTGTTGTCCAAAAGGCTGTTTCACCAATGCGATAAAGCATTGCTGCTAGATAAACTTCTTCTTGAATATCTTCACCATAATTTGGCACCATCATTTTAGCGAGTACACCGGCATAAAATGAATTTGCCATTAACTTTGATAAGTGTTGATATACTTCAGGTGTCAAATTTTTACTTTTAAGTAAACCGTCAATTAATTTTGAGGTTAAACAGATATTTTTAACGGTGTGAATACCTAGCATCACAGCCGCGCGTGAAACAGTTGTTACCTTGGCAACACCAATATGAGGAATACTATTCGCAACTCTAAGTAAACAAGACGACAAAGCTTGATCGGGTAAAATAGCTTCACTGAGTTTTGTTAACGAAGAAATGTCATCATTAACAAACCTATCGAGCATTTTTGCTGTTGAAGTTATTGCAGGTAGCTCTTGCTTTGCAATAATCTCAATCCATTGTTCGGCAGTTTTTTTGTAACGATCAGGCATAAATATTTCTGTTTTTTATAGCAATAAAAAATGTAAGTAAGCTAATAATAGCTTACTTATTGTTAACTAGTCGGCTTAATACGGGTACTTGGCAAACATCTAAAACCTTAGGTGGTTTTTTATAGAAAAAGGCGCTTTTACGAGCTATTCTATTGACAAGTTTATTTTTGAAATCGGTGTTATTAGTTCGTTCAACCTCAACAATTATTTGCTCTGCTTTGGGTACATCACCCATTATCTGCATGGCTAAAATAGGCGTATTAAATTTTGGGCTAACCTCAGGCTCGCCTTCGATGGTTGCAGTACGTTTAATCGCTTGAATGGTATTCATACCATAAACAACTCGGCCGAATACGGTCATTATTCTATCGAGATAACGTGGTGCTTGGCCAATAGTGAAATAAAAATGGCTAGAGCCAGAATCTGGCGAATTACCTCTTGCCATTGCTAGCATACCTGGACAATGCGTTAACCAAGCTTTATTTTCTTCGGCACTGTAGCCGGTTGGAAAACCATTTAAAAAGCCCGTTTGCGCTGCAAACAAATCATTTTTTTGTACTGGCATAAACGGCCAGTTTTTTGTTGGTGTCCATTCACTTTCAATCTTCAACTTTGCGGCTGAATCGTGACGGGCATCAGGCCCTGCTTGCGCAACAAATCCATCAATTACACGGTAAAATTTATTACCGTTATAAAAGCCTTGTTTAATTAACTTTTTAAATTGCGCAACATGCTTTGGCGCAACATTAGGGGCAAGTTCAATCACGACTTTGCCATACGGTAAGGTCATTAATACGGTATTATTAGGATCTAAAGAACGCCATTGTGTTTTAGCCATAGTTAAATGGCTCATTATCACTGCTATGAAAACGCATACTAGCTTGAAATATCGACGATTAATATTCATTTGAATTTTAGTCATGAAGTAATATATATCGTTAGTGTTGCAAATAATCATCAATTCAGCCAGCAAATTTTAAACATAAGTTGAATGCCTGTGCAGGTGTTTGTAAACTACGCCGATTAAACCGTAAACATTCGTCTTTATATTTTTGGAGCAAACCGTGAATAAAAGTTTTATCACTAATTTTATTGCCTTATTAGCAACACTGGTTGGTTATTATATTAACCAACCAATACTTTTTAGCGTTGGTTTGTTTGCCTTATCTGGCGCAGTTACTAACTGGCTAGCTGTGCATATGTTATTTGAAAAAGTTCCATTTTTATACGGTTCAGGTGTTATTCCTGCACGCTTTGAAGAATTTAAAGCGGGGATTCGCCAGTTGATGATGGAGCAGTTTTTTACTGAAGAAAATATAGACCGATTTTTATCAGACAGTTCAAATCAAAGTACTAGTTTGGATCTGGCACCGATTATTGAAAAAGTTGATTTAACCCCTGCATTTGATGATTTAGTAGATGTTATCGAAAACTCTACATTTGGTGGAATGTTAGCAATGGTAGGTGGCAGCGAAGCATTACAGCCATTGCGAGAACCATTTATTGCCAAAATGAAAATATCAGTAACCGAAATAACGCAAAGCGAAAATTTTAATAACCTATTACGTGAAGAATTAGAGCAACCAACCGTAATGGCAAGCATGCGAGATAAAGTAAGCGATATTATTGAAAAACGTTTAAATGAGTTAACGCCACAATTGGTAAAAGACATTATTCAAACGATGATCCGTAAACACTTAGGCTGGTTAGTGGTTTGGGGGGGGGTATTTGGTGGATTAATTGGTTTGGCCGCAGCTTTAAGTGAAGTGGTTTAAAAGAGAATTTCAACATGAAAAAACCACTTAAAATGGCTTTATTCTCAGGTTTGATTTTCCCTGGTTTAGGACATCTACTCCTTAAAAAGTATTTTCGCGCAGGTGCTTTATTTATCAGTTTTGCAGTTTCATCCTATTTTTACTTTACTGATGCCATGGCGAAAGCTGAGACTATTTTAGCGAAAGTGCAAAGTGGTGAACTAGCACTTGATACCGCTGCGATAACTAAAGCAATTGAAAGCATTAATACTGGCTTCAGTCAGCAGCAGTTAAGTTTACTGAGTTATGTAATGTTATTTATTTGGCTTGCAGCGATTGTTGATTCTTACCGAGTGGCTAAAAAAGCAGAAAGCCGATTGGTTGAATAAATAATCATACTGATTCAGTCAATGGGGCAGTATGATTTTCTAAATTAGTCTCTGGTGTCTCTGCATAAACAACGTGGCAACTTTTCCCCGATTTTTTCGCGTTATACATAGCTAAGTCAGCATCAATAATTGCTTTTTCTGTGGCGATACTTTGTAGGCCATATAATTTAATACCAATACTCACGGTTATCGATAATGCTAAGTTGTTAAAAATAATAGGCGCTTTTAACTGGCTAATTAATTGACTAGCGATTTTTTCAGCTTCTACAACTGCCGTTTTTTCACTTTCGCCTAAATGGTTAATGATCACAATAAATTCATCACCACCTAAACGCCCCGCTATATCATCAATGCGCAATCGGGATGTTAAACGTTTCGCTACTTCAATTAAAACAATATCACCCGCGCTGTGGCCGTAAGTGTCATTTATTTCTTTAAAGCCGTCTAAATCAAGTATAAAAATTGCGCCATGTAATTGTGTGCGGGAAGAACTGGCAATAAATTTTTCTAATTGCTCGGTTGCTGCTCGGCGGTTTGGTAACTGAGTTAAATAATCGGTGTGTGCTAAATGTGTTAGCTGCGACTGGTAATCGTCTTTTTCTTTAACAAATGGCCTAATAACTAATATTAAAATTAAAGGTGTGGAAAGAACGGTTAAAATTAAAATATCAAGCAACGCACTAATAAAAGTACTTTGTGGTGCTTCAATGTTGCTGAGTAAAAGCATAATAATGAATTCTACTGAAGCAACAATGACAGCAATGCGTAACACAACTTGACTATTCGACAATTTTTTCATTTTAAGTCCCTTTTACGTTTTAACCGTTTTTGCTTTGAACGTATATTTCAATTTTATATACTAATAGATGAACTTATACCTGAGTTTACTTAAATTTAGCTTAATTCCAAGTAAACTGCACCGAAATAACAAAATGTCATAATAAAGACGATAATTAATCATCTTTTTAGTCTCTTTTCTTGTTCATAGGGGTTAATTAATAGACCATTGTGAGCTATGCTTGGCCTTTATTTTTCTGGTCTTTTATTACTAACTTTAACGCTCGGTTTAGTTAGCTAAAATTCCACTTTCTTGATTAAGGTAATTAGCGTCATGTTTGGTAATTTACAGGCACAGCCTGCCGATCCTATTTTAGGATTATTGGCTAAATACAAAGAAGATACTAACCCACAAAAAATTGATTTAGGTGTTGGTGTTTATAAAAATGAAGCGGGTCATACTGCGATTTTAGATTGTGTTAAAAAAGCCGAAAAATTTCGACTAGATACCGAAGATACCAAAGTATACATCGGCCCAACTGGCTCACCTTTATTCAACGAAAAAATGACTAATTTGATCTTCACACCAGATCATAAAGTAGTTAATGAAAATCGTGTTCGCACTGTTTCTACACCAGGCGGAACGGGCGCTTTGCGTGCGGCAGCTGAATTTATTAAATCATGCAAAACTAATGCAACTATTTGGGTAAGTAACCCAACGTGGGCAAATCATACGGGTTTATTTCAAGCTGCGGGATTAACGGTTAAAACCTACCCTTATTATGATTACGAAAACAAAACGCTTGATTTTGACGGTATGCTTAACGCACTTAAAGAAGTCGCTAGTGACGATGTTGTTTTGTTGCACGCCTGTTGTCATAACCCAAGCGGTATGGATTTAAATAGTGAACAATGGCAACAAGTTGCTGATGTTGCTAAAACTGTAGGTTTTACGCCATTAATTGATATGGCTTATCAAGGTTTTGGCCAAGGTTTAGACGAAGACGCTTACGGTTTACGTTTAATGGCAGATAGCGTTAATCAAATGATTGTGTGTAGTTCATGTTCGAAAAACTTTGGTTTATATCGTGAACGTATTGGCGGCTGTTCAATTATTGGCGAAACAGCATTAAGTGCTGATATTGCATTTTCTGTATTATTAAGCAACGTGCGAGTACTTTGGTCTATGCCACCAGCACACGGCGCTGCAATTGTTGAAACCATTTTAAATTCAGACGAATTAACGGCGCAATGGCACGTTGAATTAAAAGAAATGCGTGATCGCATTAACGGCAACCGCCAAGTGATTGTTGATAAATTAATTGAAAATGGCGTAACACGCGATTTTAACTTTATTACTGAACAAAGCGGTATGTTCTCATTTTTAGGTATTACCCCAGAACAAGTACAGCGTTTACAAAGCGAATTTAGCGTTTACATGGTGGGTTCAAGCCGGATGAGTATTGCTGGTATTGCCAAATCTAATGTAGATTATTTAGCACAATCTATTGCTAAAGTTTTGTAATACCACTTTTATTTAATAGTCTTAGTTGAAGTAAAGTAATAAAAAGGGATCTTATTAGATCCCTTTTTACGTTTATGGCACTGAGCAAATAATTCTAACGCTGCCGGATCACACCTTCTTGCATGGTTGAAGCAACCAGTTCGCCTTGACGGTTAAATATTTGCCCCTTCACTAATCCTCTACCATTACTCGCACTAGGGCTTTGCATCGAATATAGCAACCAATCATCAAAGCGAAACGGGCGATGAAACCACATGGCATGATCTATGGTCGCAATTTGAAAATTAGGTTGCCAATGGCTTACGCCATGTGGAAACAATGCAGTAGGTAAAAAATGAAAATCGGAACTGTAGGCAAGCATATACATATGAATTCTTAAATCATCGGGTAATTCGCCATTGGTTTTTATCCACATATTGCAAACGGGCGGCGCAGGCTCTGGTTTATACCAGTTGTATGCTTCTATTGGTCGTAATTCGATCGGTTTTTCAGCTAAAAATTTATCTTTAAGATTTTCAGGAAAATATTGCTGATGAGCTTGAATAAAATCGCTATAAGAGGCTACTTCTTCGGGTGGTGGTACATCAGGCATAACGTCTTGATGCTCGAAACCTAGCTCAGGATATTGAAATGAAGCGGTCATATAAAAAATAGCTTTACCATTTTGAATCGCTTGTACACGTCGAGTACTAAAACTTTTACCATCACGAATTATTTCAACTTCATAAACCACCGGTTTACTCGCATCGCCTGGGCGCAAAAAGTAAGAATGCAGTGAATGCACTAAGCGGTCTTCTTCAACCGTTTCTTTAGCCGCTGAAAGTGCTTGCCCCATCACTTGACCGCCAAACAAAGCCCTAAAGCCAAGATCTTGACTTTGCCCTCTGTAGATACCTTGTTCGATAACTTCCAGTTTTAATAAAGCGAGTAACTCATCTAATACTTGACTCATAAAACACCAATTCGTTTTTTAATTATTATTGATTATACGTAAAATGAGAAAAAACACCTACATAATACAAAGTCTCTTTTAACTAAAAGTCAGCAACAACTTCAAACGCCATTAATTCCTGAGTGTAGGGGTGTTTAAATGCTAAAAATTGTGCATGAAGATGTAAACGATTCAATTTTTTCCCATATAAATCATCACCTACAATAGGAGTATTTAAACCCAAGACATGTGCGCAATGAACACGCAATTGATGCGTTCTGCCAGTTTTGGGTGTTAATAGTACTTTTGTTTGTGGGCCTTGTTGGTCGATTACTTGCCATTTTGTTTCTGCAGTTTTTCCGTGTTCATAACAAACGAGTTGTCTTGGTCTGTCATTTAAATCACCGCGTAATGGTAAATTTATTGTGCCTTGTTTGCTTGTCAGTAACCCATCAAGAAGAGCAACGTAACGTTTAGTTACAGTGCGTTTAATAAACTGCTGTTGTAAATATTTATTAGCATCTTTAGTTAATGCAATAACCATTAAACCCGAAGTCGACATATCGAGTCGATGAACAATTAATGGCCCTTCGGCAGATGGAAATTCGGCCTTTATTCGTTCATAAACAGAATCTTTAATATCTTTACCGGGAACCGATAAAAATTCTGCTGGTTTATTAATAACGAGGATATATTCATCTTGATAAACAATGTCTAATTCTTTGCCAATAGCAGGGTTCACTAAAAGAGGATTATCATCCATTTCAATTGAATCGAGCATGTGTCGCAAAATAGGTTTGCATTTACCTAAACAAGAAGGGTAGAAGTTTTTGTGTTGCCTAACTTCAGATTTTGGTGACGCACCCCACCAAAATTCGGCCATAGCTAATGGTTTTAATCCTGATAAAAAAGCGTAATGCAATAATTTAGGGGCTGCGCATTCTCCCGCACCTGCGGGCGGTTTGTGGGTTGGAGAGTCTATAAATAGATCATGTAGACTCTTTTCAGTTCCCTGAATATTTAAAAAACGATACTGTGCAAAAATTTTTTGTTGTAATGCTGAAGATAATTCCTTGCGCTGAGATTTTAACATTTCTATTTTATTGGTTAACAGGCTTAATGGAGAGCTAGCCGCAATAATCTTATTTTTCCAAGACAGTTTTAATGCTTTTAAGTGGTTTTTTTCAGCAATACTCTCTTTTGCTAATTGTTCAATTAATTGGGTCTGTTGTTGCAGAGAAATTATCCCTTTTGTTTCGGCAGTTTCTCTTCGTTTTTTTCGTTTTTTCCGCTGAGTAACAACCTCAGTTTGATAAGCGGATATTTGATGTTTTTCTTCAACAGATAAATCTTTCAATAAGTTTTGTAATATTTGTATTTCAGGATTTTTTTCTTTTTTTATTATCTGGTCATTAATGTTATTTATTCGGCTTTGTTCTTCGCTATAAAAACTTGCTTTTGATAATAAATCAAATACTGGCGGTACAAAGTTAGGTAAAATATTTTGATTAGCTAATTTTCCTGAAAAGGCAGATAAGTATCCTATTTCGCCTTTATTATTTTGCACTATTAAAACACCGAACATTTTGCCAATGGAGTTATGTTGTACGTTTGTAATGCCAAAGTCATGCTTCCATTGTTTTTGTACTAATAAGTGTTGTTGCAATTCTTTTACTGCTAATAAACAAAGCGGATGGGGTTCGTAATAAAATGGGAAAGTAAATTTTTGGGGTAAATCAAAAGAAGTTATCGATTGTTTAAAATGAGTAAAACATTGTTTTTTTTCGGGCATAGTCTGATCAAGTTTAATTTTATATTATATAAAATAGGGTGTAAGTTTAACTTTTCACTGAAATAAAAGCACTTGATATAATTGAAGGCACTTATTTGAATTAATTAAAAACACAATTAAGTCAATTAATGATGATTTTATGTTGAATTATTCATCAAGTTAAGTTATTTTGAATTTATATAGGTCAAATAGTGTTTTTGAAAATAGAAATCAAGATGTATTTGACACAAGATGTTATAAAATTGAGAAGTATATGTTGGCAGTTGCACCGAGAGAAGTTTTGTTAGAGAGACGTCATTTTAATTCTGAAAAATCAGCATTATGGGATAGATTATCTTTAGCACAAAAATTTGCTGCAAATAGCTTAAATCAATTTGGTTATGATTTAGCTTTCATCCGAAGCAGCAATATTGGCTGTACCGCTATTTTATTGTGTAATGGCGAAAGTGCGACAATTTCAAGTGATGGAGAAATTGATACATCACCGACTATAACTATTCGTAATTAATTTTACTTTTCATCCTGTTATAACCTCCCCTAGCAAGCCATGTTAACCTGCTAACTAAGCAAGTATTCTAGCTTGCTTTAGCGATCTCCTTTTCTTCATCATCTTTATTTATGCTATTTTCATATTTTACTAGTAAAGTTTCGACTAACGTTAAATAACCATTTAATGTATTGCTGCCCCAAATGCGTTTTATTTTAGCATCTTGCTTAGCCATTAATGCTGAAAACTGACTATAAGATTCTGGATCACCACTGTCATAGCATTTTTTTGTGAAAACAGATAATTGCCCCTTTCCTTTTAAACAAGCTCTAAATATTGCGGCATAATTATTGATAAAGGGCGAAAGGATGCGTAATTCTTCGTAAAAATCACTCTTAGTATCGACAGAATTTTTTATTAATTGGAGACGATTTTTAGCAAATTCTTCTTGTCTACTAGCAACCAGTATTAACGACTCTAATAAGGCTTTATTTTCTTTTTGGTGGCTTTTATTTTCAGACTTTACTTTGCCTATTTCTCGTTGTAATTTTTCTACGCGGAAATAAAAGTAAATAGTTAAAAATAGAAAAAGTATAGTGATTATAATAAGAAAAATCATAAATATTAAGCTCGTCAATCGGTTTACATTCATGAGTATAAATTAATACCCATGATATTGAATTATTTCATTGAAGCATCCAATTGTGATAAGAAAGCAAAAGGGTCAATATCTTGAACACATGGCGTTTTTGAAACAACTTTAATAATAACAGAAAATTCGCCAAGGTTGGCAAATATTCTTGCATTGAGCTCTGTTGTTATTTGTTCAATAGTCTCTGAAATTTCATTTTCTGTTTGGTGTGGAAAAATAAGTAAATAACCCCCATTATTTATTTTTCCTGCCTGTTCAAATTCGTCAATATTATCATTAATTATGATGGCAATATTATTCGCTATCTCCTTCATTATTTTTTTATTAAACATAAAAGATAATTCTTCCCAATTGATAATTGAAATTAAAGTTATGGTTATTGGGTAATTATATTTCCGTGCTTTTTTATAACTTAATTGATAATTGTTTTTAGTAATTACAGGGGAAGATAAATATTCTTTTGATTGTTCAAGTTCAATATAATCCGCATGAAATAAGTAATTTCTATGTTTTAACCAAAGTATAATAGTTACAATAATTAAAGAAATGGAGATGAAAATAAGTACAATAATAGTGCCGCGTAAAAAATGATTTTTAGCGGTGTATTCTGCATACACAGTACCATTTTTAGAAAATTTCAAGGTTAATTCTTTACTTTTATTTTTACTCTGATTTATGTCTACAGGCAGTTTTTTAGTTTTATTTCTTTCTTGTTTAAACTGTTGTTTTAAGTCTAAATATTTGTTTAATAATTGTAGTGCTTTATGATCATGGCCTTGCTTTTGATAATCTTCAGATAACAATTTATATAATTTAATTTGGCTTTGTGACAAGTCGATGTTTTCCGCTAAAATTTCGGCTTTTGTTAATATTTGTGATGCAAAAAAATGCCTGTTGGTTTTACCTGCAGCTTTAGCTAAGGCAATAAGACAGCTTAAATAATCTTTAGATAAATTTTTACCTTTTAATAGTTTCTCTGCTTTAACAAGAGAGCTATAGGCTGATGAATATTGGTGCTGTCTTAATAATGTTTTACCCATTCCTAGTTCCGCGTAAGCTAAAAAAATAGGAGAGGATTTTTTCTCGGCAAGTAATTTAACCTGCCAAAAAGCATTGTAGGCATCATCATATTTTTTTAATTTTAAGTAAGCAGATGCCAAATTATAATATGTCTTTTCAATGTCTTGTTGGTTAACCGTATTAAATTGTAGTTTCAATAATTTAATATTTAAAGTAATAGATGTTTGCAATTCGCCCAAACTTTGATTAGCAATAGCAAGTGTCTGTAGAAGTTTAATCTGGTTATTAAAACGAGGATTTTTATTCAGTATTTCATCTATCATTTTCATTTTTTGATAGCCTTCAAAATACTTTCCCATTAGGGCAAATGCTGTTGCTTGATATGCAAATGCATTTAATAAAGATGGTGTATCTTGTTGCTTCTTTGCTATATAGATAACTTTCTCGGCGGTTTCGATTTCCTCTTTATATTTTCCTTGTATTCCATAACCTTGGGTAATTTTTAATAATAAATCTATTTGAATTGATGGGGTTATTGCTCCTTGCTTTAAACCGTCTTGTGAAAATTGAAATGCACGAGCACTATCACCTTTATTCATGGCGCTATCCGCTAATAAAGAGAATGCTTTAGCTAAGGTATTGCTACTGTATCTGTTTCTATGATTAATTATTTCAGTGACTATATAAATAAGTTTATCGTTATTAATACTTTTATTTTTATTACTATAAAACTGCTCTATTTGGTTAAGATTTTTGCTGACGTCTTGAGTTGAAATGACAGTTTGACTGGCCATTACTGTTTTTTCAAAAATGAAAAACAGACTGATAATTCCAATTAAAACGTTTTTAGCCATTTAAATGTAATACCTTTTTTATTTAATTATTAATAAGTTACCAGTACTTTATTTTAAAATAAATATTTATGTTTACAATTTATAATCTCTGATTATAATTACTACTGAGCTTCTAAAGCTCGATAAGGGCAAATCTAATGAAAATTAGAGACGCAAAGTTACCGGTCTAAGGGGAAACCTATGATAGCGGAACTGCCAAATTTAGATATAGTGGGGGCTTGTCTTAATTTTTCAGTTGCTATTATAATTCCTTCGGTGATCTTTGCGTGCTTCTCTTCTCCCTTAATCCTAAACTTTTTTCTTATTTGATTTTTGCTCAGCAATATATTTTTTAACCACTTTTTCTAACATAGATAATGGCATTGAACCATTTTTTAATAGTTGGTCATGAAAATCTCTGAGATCAAATTTTTCACCTAAAGCCAATTCTGTTTCTTTGCGTAATCGTTTGATAGTGAGCTCTCCAATTTTATAGGATAACGCTTGTCCTGGCCAAGAAATATAACGATCGATCTCTGTTTTAACATTGTGTAATGATAATGCGGTATTGTTAGCAAGAAATGTCATCGCTTTTTTCCTACTCCATCCTTTAGCGTGCATGCCCGTGTCTACAACTAAACGACATGCTCGCCACATTTCGTAAGTTAATCGGCCAAATTCTTGATAGTCATTCTCATAAATTTTTGCTTCAATGCCTAAATATTCAGAATACAAACCCCAGCCTTCACCAAAAGCTGAAATATATGTGTTATTGCGAAACTCTGGTACATTTTTCATTTCACGGGCAAGTGAACCTTGTAAATGATGTCCAGGGACAGCTTCATGTAATGTTAATGCGGGTAAAACATATAATGGACGACGATCTAATCGATAAGTGTTAACCCAGTAACTGCCTGCTTGATCGTCTCTTGAAGGCCCTGAATAACGTCCTGTCGTATATTTAGGTGCTATATTTGCTGGAACCGGATCAATGCCATAAGGCGTTCTTGGAAGGGTTTTGAATAAAGAAGGTAATTTACCATCCATTTTTTTTGCAATATAAGAAGCTTCTTTCAATAAGTCCTTTGGTGTTTTTGCATAAAATTGAGGATCAGTACGTAAAAAATTAATAAACTCAGCAAAATTCCCTTTAAAGCCAACTTTTTTGATCACAGCTAACATTTGTGTACGGATCCGATTGACTTCTTTAAGGCCTAATTGGTGTATTTTATCAACAGACATGGTGAGTGTGGTGTAATGATTTACACGATTTTGGTAATAAGTTGTGCCATTAGGTAATGAACTCGCCGCAATATTTTTTCTGGCGTTAGGTTGATAACGATTAACCATATAATCAAAATATTTTTGATAACTTGTCATTACTTTGTTTTGAATAACGTCTTTTGCCTGTTTTTGTAGTTCAGTTTTTACTTGTGCAGATAAATGTGCGGGTAAATTTTTAAAGGGAATGTAGTAACCACTTTGGGTAACGTCATCTTTAATAAATGCTTTAATTGATTGCTCGAAGCCATTCAAAACGATTTTAGGCTGAGTGATGCCTACTTCGATACCTTTGTCCATCCATGCCATTTGCTGATCAAAATATTTGGGAAGCGCGTTTAAACGGGCAAGATAATCGCGATAATCTTGTTCGCTGTTCATTTTTATCATTGAACTAATTGAAGAAATCCATACATGAAAACCTGATTCTGCAGTAAGAGGCATGTAATGTTCTTTATTTCGATAACTATCGAGTTCATTTTTTAAACTATAGCTAAGTACTGCATGGTTTATTTGTTGACGGTTATTCAGCTCATCAGTATTAATGGCTTGGAGTTTTTGATAAATTTTATTTAAACGACTATTGTTTTGCTGTAATTTTTGAGCTGATAAATCAGGTAATTTAGCATTATTACCCGCTAATTTTGAGTTGTTAAACGGGCTTGACGATTTTCTAAAATCGGCTTCAAGTTGAATTATACGTTCAAGTTCCAACCCTGCCGTTAAAGAGTTGCTATAAGGGGTATTACTGCACGAAATTAACAATAGGGTGCTAAAAAGTGTAATTATTACTTTTATCATGATGATCCTTTTTTAAATACTCTAGCAAAATTGTATATTTAATAAAATACTTGTGTTTAAAGCTAGATGTTTACTGTGTTTTACTAGACAATAGAAATCAAGGTAATTAACTTTTTACCTTTTGATAATAATTAAGCAAATAATAAAAAATATTTTAATTTAACTTTTTTAACTGATGATCGCTTTTCTAGGATGTAAGTATGAAGTACAACGATTCGATAAAACAAGCTAATAAAAAAATGGCGTTGTCTGTAGAATTGCTACAGCAATGGCATTTACCCGCTATTCCCATTAATTTTACGGTTAGTTATGCTTATGTTAGTAAAACTAATAAATTACTTACGTTAGCCATCGATCAACATTTACAATTAAATAAGCGCCTAGATGAATTCTTTATTGATGACGTTTATAAGCAGCACATTTTAGGTGAAAGCGCTTTTCGTGAAGACATTATTACCGATCTTGATGATATGTTAGACGTTGTCCATAAAAGTTCGCAATCTTCAGCCAGCTCAATGACAGGTTTTATAAAGCAATTAGATTCAAATGTGGAGTCTATAGAATCAAACAACGTGCAACAACGGCAAAGAGGCATAAATCAATTAAAAGACGCTGCACGAAAAATGAAACACCAGCAGCAGGTGTTGGCCAATCAATTGTTAGCCTCTAAAAAGCAGTCAACATCGTTACGTAAAGAATTAAGCAATGTTCGTGAAAAACTGTTTCTCGATCCACTTACGGGTTTATATAACCGTAAAGCAATGAATCAGCATGTTGATACTTGGTTTAAGGACGATCCTGAAAAACAGATTGCAGCTATTGTCATCAACGTTGATGATTTTGATGTGTTCAATCAGCGGTTTGGTCATTTAATTAGTAATGTAGTGTTATCTAAAGTTGCACAGAAGGTAAGTAGTTATGTTGATGACAGTGGCTTTCCGGTAAGAACTGCTGGCGATGAGTTTTTTATATTACTGCCAGATATGCAAACGAGTATCGCACAAGAAATTGCCAATAAAATTCAACAAGGCGTTGATAAATTGCGCTTCAGAAGTACTAAAACAGGGGTTAGCTTACCTAAGTTGAATATTACTTTTGCGATAAGTGAAATGAATATTCAAGAAAGTGTAGAAAGATTTATTCACCGTTCACGAAAGCTAATTTTACCTAGTATAGGTGTTGATAGCACCAGCCTTCCTGTTTAAACAATTCTTATTTAAAGCTCTAATTTTAAGTAATACCAGTTTCACTAATTAAGTGTTCTACTTTATACGCAGAAAAAATCACCATATACATGGCATTTATTTTAGCAAGTAGAAATGATTACTTAGCTTGTGAGCTTGGTATAAATATCTTATCAAAATACAAAATGTATATTTCAAATATTTCAAGTGAAAAAAAACCTGACACTTAATGTCAGGTTTTATATTATCATTCGTTTATTTAGCTACAAAGGTCGCTACAAATATTATTTATTACGACGACGTAATTGGAAACCTAAAAGACCTAATGCCATTATTGCTAATGTAGAAGGCTCTGGTACGTTATTAACAATAACGGTTATTGCAGTCGTAAGGCCAGAAGTTGCAAAGTTTAGCCCATCCCAATGTGCATTATTAGCAAACGTAGTAAATGATACGGTATTACTACCTGCAACAATACCTGCAGCAGTTAAATCAGCTTGAGACATATGGCGGACAGCATATTTGCCATAATTTTCAGTTGAATAACTCGTTGATGCAATGCCAGCATCTAAAGCAAGTGCATTCCAAGTTGTATCACATGATCCTGTAACGGTACCCAAACCATAACAATCAGCTAAATCAACTACGCTTCCTGCATCAAAACCAAATTGAACGCCATTAAGTACAATACCTGCAGGGTTAGCAGTGAAATCGTCGTATGATGAACTTAGGCTCGAGTGATAACTTAAACCATAAAAATCAACAGTACCGTTAGTATTGGCATTCCAACCAATATACCAAACGTGTGCTTGCGCGGTTAAGCTGGTTGCTAACAATATAGTGGCAGCGGTAATTACTTTTAAAAAATTTTTCATTTTGTTATATTCCATTAGTTAAATTGCTATTAGTACATAAGCAAAAAAAAGGCCACATTGTAACTCTTTGTTTTTTATTGGGTTATTTGTTGGTTTTTTTTGTGTGTAAAATAATCTGACATATACTGGGGTAAAGTTATTAATGAGGGGAGTTTACACTTCTCATTAATAACTTTACTCCATATACTATTGGCAATAATTAAAGGGATAAAAAATGAAAAGACTTTTGGGCACGCTATTTTTAATGGTAATTGTTAGTGGTTGTAGCAAGCAATCGGCAGATGAGTATTTAACGCGAGCGAAAACGGCTATTGTAAATAAAGATGTTGACGCAGCAATTATTGAACTAAAAAATGTGATTAGAACGTCACCCGATGTTGGTGAAGCTAGGTTCTTATTAGGACAGCTGTATTTACAAAAACGACAGTATCAATTGGCTGAAAAAGAGCTAAATAAAGCATTAACGCTAAATTATTCAATCGAAAAAGTGCTACCTCTATTATCTAAGTCTTACCATAAAACGGGGGCCGATGTAGCACTAACCAAATTAAAGTATAAACAAAAAGGCTTGCGCCCTTCGCAAGCGGCAGAAATCACCTACTATCAATTAAAATCGTTGATTAATTTGAAGCAAACAACTAAAGCTCAAAAATTAATTGCAGAAATTCGAGGTATAGAAACTAATTCACCTTTTAAAGCTCTTTCACAAGTATTGTCGTTTGTTAATAATGATCAAGTAGAAATTGCATTACAGCAATTAGATGTTATTTTGCAAGAGAATAAGCAGCATGCTGAAACGCTAAAATTAAAAGCAGAGTTGTTATTAAAAAACAATCAAAATAAAGAAGCGCTAAGTGTACTGCGCGATTATTATGCGTTGTCCCCGAATGATGAAGAAAATGCGTTTCGTTTCGCCCATTTATTAATATCACAAGAACAAAGCAAAGAAGCTGAACCTATTATTGATAAGCTTATGGTGCAATTTGCAGGCAATCCATTACTTAATCAACTTAAGTCTGTCACAAGGTTTGATGCGAAAGATTATAAACAAGCGTTAAAGTATAGTGAAAAAGCAATTCTACAAACACCTGAATTAACACAATTACGATTAATTGCAGGCTATAGTGCTTATTATTTAAAAGATTATGAAAAAACCAATCAACATTTATCCTTAATTATTAGTGAATTACCCGCCGAACATCCAGCATTAAGATTATTAGCGGCAAGTCAGCTAGAGTTAGGTTTAAGTATGCAAGCAAGCGATACATTAACGCATTTAGGTGATTCAAATGAAGAAGATGCATTATTGTTCAGCTCTGTTGGAATTGCCTTATCAAAACAAGGCGAATTGGTTAAGGCGAAAAAAGTATTAGAGCAATCAACAGCAATAAGCCAATCACCAGAGGCAATTGCCCAATTAGGGGTATTAAAACTAAGTTTGAATGATCGTACGGGCATTCAAAATATTGAGCAAGCACTAATTAATCCAAAAATCACTGAAAATCGACAGTACCAAGAAACCCTTGCAACAGCTTATTTGAGTACTAAACAGTTTCAAAAAGCCCTCAATTTGGCTGACGAATGGCTGCAGAAAAACCCAAAAAATTTACAAGGATATTTATTACAAGCCGCTGTTTATGAAAAACAACAAAATTTAATCGCTGCTAAAAAAGTTTATCAACAAGCGTTAAAAATTGAACCTACTAATGCACAATTAAAAATTAAGATAATTGACATAAATTATCTTCAAGGAAATATTCAGCAGGCACAATTAAGTTATCAGACATTAATTGATGAAAATCCTCAATTAATGTCTGCATGGTTTGGTCTTTATAAAATTGCGATAGAACAAAATAAGGCTGATGAGTTAGTTAAGCTATTGTATGATGGCGTAAATAAAAACCCTAAAAATGATAAGCTTGTTTTGCTTTTGGCAAAGTTGCAGATATTTAAAGGTGATTTAAAAAATGCCTCTGAAACGTTAGCGCCGTTTGCTGCACAAAATGCTATTCCTTCAGCCTATTGGCCATTATTAGCGGAAGTTTATATTAAGCAAAAGCATTTCGATGAAGCCTCGTTACACTATAAAAAATGGTTAGTAATACAACCGCATAATCGACAAGCTATTTTAGGTTCGTTAATTTTGTTTGATATGAGCAAAAAAAATCAAAAAGCATTGAAACTAGTTGAAGAGTATTTAAGTAGAGTCGGTACTGATGATGTTATGCAGTTATTGCATAGCCATTTTTTAATCGTTACAGGAAATTACCAAAAGGCAAAAGCGAGTCTTGATGCTTTGCCTGACAATCTGCAACAGTCATCTATAGGCCAAGAAGTTTTGGGCGAGATAGCGATTAAAAATAACAATCTGCTTAAAGCATTAAAACATTTTTTAGTGGCATATAAAGAAAGGCCAACGGCAAGAAATACTCGCTTTATTGCGATGAGTTTTGCAAAAACAGGGCAACTAAATAAAGCCTATCAATTTTTAGTAGAGCATAGCAAAAAATACCCAAATGATATTGATAGTATGTTGTTATTAGCAAATCAACAATTACCAATGGATAGAAACCTTGCCATTGCTAGTTATGAAAAAATTCTGGTGAAAGCACCAAGTAACTTAGTTGCTTTGAATAATTTGTCTTACTTATATTTTGAAAAAGGAAAATATAAAATTGCGCAGCAAAAAGCAGAGCAAGCACTCAAATATCAAGCGAATAACGTTTATGTTTTAGATACTTTAGCGCAAATATTAATGGCGCAACAATCATACCCTGAAGCTCTAAAATATTTAGAAAAAGCAGTTGTTACAGCTAATGTTGATGAAGAGGTCTATTTAAATTATATTGAAGTGTTGCTGCATTTAGATAAAAAGCTGTTAGCAAAAAGACAAATAGAAAAACGTCAATTTAAACTGGCATCATCACAAGATAAACTTGCTAAATTAACATCTCAATATCAATTATAAATGAATATAAGCTAAAAAATTCAATAGGTGTATTTGAGTTTTTTAGCTTAAATAAATTTTGAATTAGTTAAATATCGCTTCGCTAGTTTTTTACTTAGTTTGTGTGGTTGGTATTAGCCACATTCAACTAGCGCTTGTGCCAATATATCAATTGATAGCTCAGAAAATACTTGAATATTATGTTTTTGTAATAATTGTGTGGTTACTCCTTCTCCATCCACTATTTTTCCAGTAAAACTTCCATCATAAATATTAGAACTGCCACAAGAAGGGCTAAATTCTTTTAATAAAGCAAATTTTATATTATGTTTTTTACATAATGATAATGCTTTTTCGGCGCCATTTTTAAAAGCATTGCTAACATCGGCACCTTTCGCCGTAATAATACTAGAATCATTTATTTGTATCTCTGCCGGCTCCCTTGGTGTCATCAGGCCCCCAGAAATTTCCGGGCAAATTGAAATCAAACGATTTTGTTGCTGCCATAATGCCAAAAGTGGATTATTTAATTGCTGAGTTTTGCCATCATAGCGAACGTTCTCACCTAATAAGCAAGCGCTAATTAATATTTTTTGCATACTACTCTAGTTTGTTTTTTGTATTGGATTGTTATCAGGTTGAAAAACTATTGTGCAATTTCGCCCATTATCTTTTGCTAAATAGAGTGCTTGATCAGCTTTAATTATTAAGTTGTCCCCATTATTCGCATGATTAGGGTAGATGGCAATCCCAATAGACATAGTAATAGTGTCTAGTTTGGTATGTTGATATTGAATGCTTAATTTTCCAATTTTTTCTCGCAATTTTTCGGCAAGTATAAAGGCATCGCGTAATGTGGTGTCAGGACAAATAAGGCAAAATTCTTCGCCTCCATAGCGGCAGGCTATATCTTCTAATCTTAAGTTATCTTTAAAATTTTCAGAAACTTGTACTAATACTAAATCCCCAGCTTGATGGCCGAATTTATCGTTAAAATCTTTAAAATGATCTAAATCTATCATCAAAACAGCAACATTACTTTGTTGACGGTCTGCTCTATGTATTGTTTTTTCCAAAGTCTCCATCATATAACGGCGGTTATAAAGCCCAGTTAAAGGATCTCGTATTGCTTGATCTTGTAATTGATTTTTAAGTTGGACATTAGATATGGCACTATTAATTGGTTCAACAAGTTGTTTTATTAAATTTTTAATATTTGTAGTTAATGTTTGCTGCTGATTTATAAAATAAATTTTACCAAAATTATATTGGTTAACCGTAAGGTTTACACCATAGCAATGTTGAAAAAAATTGTCACAACCATGGCATTGAGACTCAATACATCCAATAGGAGTACAAGCTAAATCGAAAGAGGTTATTGTTTCTTTTTTAGGGATGAAAACACGAGAACCGCTAGGCCAATTTTTCCCCCACTGAACAACTTTTTCTAACTCTTTTAAGGGCGGCTTAGTAATATATAGAGCGCCAGAATATCCAGGTAATAATTTGGGTAAAATATTTGATAATACAACTGATGCTTCGACAACACTTTCTGCATTGTTGATCATTGTTGTCATTGTTTGTATTAACGTAAGTTCTTTTGTGCGACTTATAATTTGGTTTTCTAAATATTTTCGCTCATCGTTTACTGCTTTTTTAATTAATTTTAATGCGATAAATCCAAAAATGATCACCGCTAAAATGGTGACAAAAATAATGGCGCTAAATCCCCAACGAATATCAGCGATAATTTGACCATATGCGTTTTCGGGTAATGCAATACGCGCAATATAGCCACTATCAATATCAAAACGGGCAAAATAAACTAATTCTCTTTTTTGAGTTGGGCTAAAGCGATGGGCTATACCAATATTATTGGTAATGGCTAAAGCAATTTCAGGTTGGTTTTTGTGGTTAATATTTTTTCTTGTAATTAATATATCTTTATAGGTTAGCGCAGAATCTCCAAGCAAAATTCCATCATATGAAATAAAACTTATTCTTGCTTTACTTGCCTTGGCAATACTATCGGCTAACGAGTCGAAAGCAGGATTTATTTCATGGCCGTTAAAGTGAAGATCTGACGATTTTAATGAGGAAAGGGCAAATGAAGATAAAGTTTGCAAACCTTGTTCAAACTTTTTTTGTAAGGTAAATTTCACTTGGTATTCTACGCTTAACAAGCCGAGAACAAAAATTACCATTAAAACCATTATTGGTAATGATATAACTTTATGATGTAACTTCATTTGATTATATTTTTATTTAGTTGAATTATTATTTTTGAAGTTTTATATACTTCCCGAAGCTAAGTATAGACGCTATTTATTTTTTTCTATGTTTATTTATGATTAACTAATATTTATAGTGCTGGAATAATGAAGATGCAAAGTAAACAAAATGCGTTTTAATTGATTTATTTCAACTAACATTTTGTTTTCATAAAAAAGCTAGGACAGTTGATTATTTTTTACATATAATCAAAGAGCGTTATTTAAATTTATCAAAAGAGATTAAAACTATGAAAAAAATTGTGATGGCTTTAGCTACTACAGTATTAATGGCTTCTCCAGCTTTTGCTGGTGATGCGGCAGCTGGTAAAGCAAAATCGGCAATGTGTGGTGCTTGCCACGGCGCTGCTGGTGTTTCTGCAATGCCAATGTATCCTAATCTTGCTGGCCAAAAAGAAGCTTATATTGTTAAGCAACTTAAAGCATTTAAAGCAGGCACTCGTAAAGACCCTGTAATGAGTTCTATGGCTGCACCTTTGTCTGATGCTGATGTAGCTAATTTAGCAGCATATTATTCAAGTTTAAAATAAAAATTCATATCGTAAATTTGATTTCATAAGGCACTGTTTTAACAGTGCCTTTTTATTTACTTGACAAATATCGAGCAATTTCTTGTAAAAATGGCTTACCATAGCGTGCCAGTTTTATATCACCAATACCGCTTATGGCCAGCATTTGTTGATTATTTTGTGGTTTTACTTTGGCTAATTCTGATAAAGTTGCATCATTAAATATAATAAAGGGTGCAATATCTTCAGCATCAGCGATTGCTTTACGCAACGCTCTTAATTCTGCAAATAATACCCGATCATAATTTTTATCACCTTGCCCCTGTCGCCAATAACTAGCTTGTTGTAATCTTGGCGTGGCTAACATTAAAGGCTCTTCACCTTTTAATGCATTTCGTGACGCACTGGTTAAGCATAATGCTGATTGCTGAGCAATGTCTTGCTGTAAATAACCTAAATGTATAAGTTGTCGAATTATGGCGAACCAGTAACTTGGCATTTCATCTTTGCCTATGCCAAATGTAGATACTTTATGATGCTCTAATTGTTTTATTTTTACGCTTGATTCACCTCTAAGTACATCAATTAGATGATTTATATCACCTTGTTGTTTTATTCTATAAACACATGACAGCACTTTTTGTGCTGCTAGGGTAGCATCAAATTGGCGAGGAGGATCCAGGCAAATGTCACAGTTACCACATTTATTATGGGTGTATTGAGCAAAATAATTTAATAATACTTGTCGACGACAAATTTGCGTATCAGCAAAACCAATCATCGCTTGAAAGCGTTGTAATTCAACATTAACGCGATCTTCGTTTTCACCTTGGCTGATACGTTTCTTGATCCGTTCACCATCAGCTTGATCATATAAAAAAAGCGCTTCAGCCGATAATCCATCACGACCAGCTCTACCAATTTCTTGATAATATGACTCTAACGTGTGCGGTGGTTGAAAATGAATAACAAAACGAATATTTGGTTTATCAATACCTAAACCAAAAGCAACGGTTGCCACAACGATGTTTATATTGTCTTTAGCAAACGCTTCTTGTACATAATTGCGAATTTCTGGTTCTAATCCTGCATGATAGGCAGCACAATTTATGCCTTTTTCGGCGAGGAGTTTTGTTAAATGGTCTACTTGCCAGCGACTATTACAATAAACGATACCGCAGTCATTTTTGCGCTGTTTAATATATCGAAAAACTTGCTGCTCACCTTGATATTTATCTGCAAGGGTTAATCGAATATTGGGGCGATCAAAGCTGTCTAATAAAATATGAGGATCGCGTAAATCTAATTGCATGAGTATATCTTTACGCGTAGTTACATCGGCTGTTGCTGTTAAGGCAATAACTGGTACATGTGGAAAATGTTGGCGCAATTGATTTAGTTTAGTATAGGCAGGACGAAAATCGTGTCCCCATTGTGAAATACAATGTGCTTCATCAATTGCAAAAGCACTTATTTGCAAGCTTGCCAATCCTTGGAGAAAATAATAATTGAGCAAACGTTCTGGAGCAACGTATAAAAGTTTTAGCTCTCCTTGAGCAAGCTTTTGAAAAATGATGTTTATTTCAGATTGTTCTAAACTTGAATTAACATAAGCGGCGGCTATACCTTGTCGAGTTAAGGCATCCACTTGATCTTTCATTAAAGCAATTAAAGGTGATACCACAATAGTAATACCGAGAAAAATTGTGGCAGGTAATTGATAGCATAAAGATTTTCCACCACCTGTGGGCATTAAAACCAAGCAATCTTTGTTTTGTAATAAGTTTTCCATTACTTCAAGCTGACCCGATCGAAAAGATTGATAGCCAAAATAATGTTTTAATGCGGCCTGTAAAGGCTGCGAAAAATTAAGTGAAGTAGAAGTGGTCAACAAATGTTCTCGAATGTTCTTAAATAATGCGCTGACCAATATTTTAACTCAGTAGGGGATAAGAACAGAGAAGTATTTCTTCAAATAATAAAAAAACTAAGTTACCATCTAAAGACATCCGACCAGAAGAAGGAGTATTGATGGTTACTAAAATGACTAAAGAAATGATTTTAAAACAAGTCAGCGAAATGTGGTCGCAAGTTCCGTTTAATAATTTACTCGGTATCTATATTTCAAAATTTGATCCGCAAGAAACGGAAGTACGTTTTAAATGGCAAGACAAGTTAGTGGGCAATCATGTGCAAAATATTCTTCACGGTGGCGTTACGGCAACAGCGCTTGATTTTGCTGGCGGTGTGGTAGCAGCAGCTAATATTATTGAAAGTATGGACAATTTAAATTTAGAAAAATTATCAATCAGTTTAAGTAAGTTAGGCACTATTGATTTACGTACAGACTTTTTACGCCCTGGCCGCGGACTAGAATTTATTACCACTGCAAGCATTATTCGAAGTGGCAGTAAAGTGGCGGTAGCACGGATGGAAATGCACAATGAAAAAGGTGAACATTTGGCCTTTGGTACAGGGACTTATATGGTGGGCTGATTTTAAACCACTTTAGATAGAAAATTTTCATCTTGAAGTGTAATGGCTATATATGTGTTACCATTACACGCCTTCCAAATGACTCTTACGGCTATTTTTTTAGATGAACAATCCAGCTTCTCAAACTCGAAATGGCACAATTAATGCCATTGGCGCTTATCTAATATGGGGCTTTGCTCCGCTTTATTTCAAATTGTTGGCTGATATTGATGCCAGTGAAATATTAATTCATCGTGTTCTTTGGTCTTGTTTACTCCTAACTATTATTGTTTTATTTGCCAATAAATGGCGATTTGTTCAAGCGATTTTAAAACAACCAAAATTAGTCGCTAAATTGTTATTTACCGCAACTATTCTTGCTGTAAATTGGTTTTTATTTATTTGGGCAATAAATAATCATCATCTACTAGATGCGAGTTTAGGCTATTTTATTAACCCACTCTTTAGTGTTGCACTCGGCGTTGTTTTTTTAGATGAACGCTTAAGGCGTTGGCAAAAATTTGCAGTGCTTTTAGCTGTGATCGGCGTACTTATTCAACTTATCACTTTAGGTTCATTGCCTATAATATCCTTAGCGTTAGCGGGTACTTTTGGTACATACGGATTATTAAGAAAAAAAATGGCCGTTGATTCTTTCGTCGGTTTATTGTTTGAATCTGCGCTGATGGTGCCAATAGCGCTTGTTTATTGGTATTTCTTTGTCGACAGTGCTAGCAGCAATATGACAAATAATGATTTTAGCTTAAACGTTACATTAGTTATGGCTGGCTTGGTTACAACAGCTCCACTATTATGTTTTACGGCTGCGGCGAAACGATTAACTTTATCTGCGTTAGGGTTCTTCCAATATATTGGCCCAAGTATTATGTTTGTTTTAGCCACTTTTTTATATCAGGAGCCTTTAGCCACGACAAAGCTCGTTACTTTTGCGTTTATCTGGTTAGCATTAATTATATTTAGTTACGACTCATTTAAAGCGTTGCGGCTAACAAAAAAGTAATTGAACCTTGAATTGTTATGGGTATAAAACGCTACTATCAATAGTCGTTATTTTAGTTTGTCCGGTAAGCGCCATAGCTACACGTATTTCACTATCAAAAATTTTCAACATATTACTTACGCCTTGCTCACCTTCTGCGGCAAGAGCATAAGCCCACGCTCGACCTAACAAACAAGCATCTGCACCTAAAGCTAATGCTTTTACCACATCAAGGCCGCTGCGAATGCCGCCATCTATGAAAACTTTACATTGTTTATTCACTGCCTTGGTTATATCAGGCAATACTGAAAGTGTTGACGGCACTCCATCTAACTGCCGACCGCCATGATTAGAAACAACTAGCGCATCGGCACCTAAGTTAACCGCTTGTTTGGCATCGCCACTATCCATAATACCTTTAATAACCAAATTTCCTTGCCAATTGTCGCGGATCCAAGTTAAGTCTTGCCAAGTCATACTGGCATCAAACTGTTGATCTACCCAAGTTTTAAAATCATTGAGTGAATGAGCATCTGGCACTGCATCAGTTAAATTGCCGAATACTAGCGGTTGTCCTTTTATTACAACATCCCAAAGCCAACGAGGATGTGTAGCAATATCAACTCCTCGTTTAATTGAACCCAATAAACTTTTATTACCGCTTAAACCATTACGAATATCGCGATAGCGTTCACCAAGCACAGGTAAATCAACAGTTAACACCAAGGTTTTACAGCCAGCTTGTTTTGCCTTATTTAACAGTTTTATTGCATAACTTCGATCGCGAATTACATAAAGTTGAAACCAAAACTCTTCATTACTTAGCTGTTGTAACTCTTCAATGCTACAAATGCTAACAGTTGATAAACAAAAGGGAATATTATGATGTTGAGCTGCTTTACAAGCTTGCACTTCGCCCCGACGAGCATAACTGCCAGCTAAGCCTACCGGGGATAAAATAATCGGCAAAGCGAGCCTTTTACCGAATAAATTGATGCTGGTGTCAATTTGAGAAACGTCACGTAAAATTCGCTGTTTTAATTGAATTTTGTCAAAAGCATTAACATTGGCATTTAAAGTTATTTCTTGATAAGAGCCGCCATCTATATAATCAAAAATTTGTCGAGGTAAACGCTTTTCCGCTAAACGGCGGTAATCAGTAATGCTTGCTGGAGAAATCTTAAGACTATTATCCATTTGAACGTTCTCTTATTAGTAAGTAAATAAGGGTATTTACTTAAATTTTCTCGGCAAAAAAGCAGGTATAACATCATCTTTTTTGAGTTGTCGTTTTACTGCAATTCGTTGATTCTTGCTGAGTAAAACTTTTATTTGATAATAACTTTCACGAAATAAAGAGATTCCTGTGCTTGACCACCAGCTTTTTCGCAATAATTTTTTAATCGCTGCATTTGCATCAGGTGAGTTTTCACACAATTGTTCCGCAAGCAGTTGTGCCGCAGCTAAAGGATTATCGGCTAAAAACGTTACTAAGCCATATTCTTTGGCTTGTTCGCCACTAATTTGTCGAGCAGACATTGCCAATTCAAGTGCTACATCTTGTTTTAACAAGGTTTTAAATGCCAACGTACCACCCATATCAGGAATAATGCCCCAACGGTTTTCTAGAATGGCCCAGCTACTTGTTTTTGTGGTAAAACGAATATCAGCACCCAATGCTATTTGTAATCCTCCGCCCCAACAACGGCCATGAACAGCCGCAATAACAGGAAAAGGTAATGTTCCCCAACCAGTGGTAACACGTTGGGCTAAATTAGAGTGGCTTGGCCACCATTTAAACAGCAATTTAAAACCATTAAGGGATGAGGTTAGTGTCGATTTTACATCTATGCCGGTGCAAAAATCTTCACCTTCGCCCGTTAGAATAAGCGCACGGATAGACTTGTCGTGACGTACTTTTTTGATGACTTGATCAAGGGCAGTAAACATCGCCATATCTATAGCGTTATGCTTATCGCCTCTGCTAAGTGTAACGGTGGCAATAGAATTATGAACGGATAGTTGAAGGCGTTGTGACATTACTTACTCTTATTTGGTCGTACCAGTTGTAAGCAGCATAACAAAAAAAACGCGATAATTAAATTATCGCGTTGTTATCCTCTTTAATAGAAATTAGTTAGTGCATTCTTAATGTTAATCTTCTTCCATACCACTGACACAAAGCTGATTTCGTCCATTATCTTTTGCTTGATACAAAGCATTATCTGCTTCACTTAGTTGTTTAGCTAAAGACTCTTTGCTATTGATAATTGCACCAATACTGACAGTGATCGAGAGCTCTTGCTCTCCTGCTTGGATCATTGAAACGGCTAAATCACGGCGAAAATCTTCAAATTTTCCATAGAGTTGATCTTCATCTAACCCTGGCATTAACACAGCAAATTCTTCTCCACCTAAACGTGCTATTAAACCGCTACCAAAATGTTTGCGCATATAAAGAGCCAATACTTTTAACACTTGGTCACCGGATTCGTGGCCATAATTATCATTGATTTTTTTAAAGTGATCGATATCGATCATTGCTAAGCCATACGATATTTCGCGTTTACTGTAGCCATTAATACGACCTTGAGCGTCATTGAAAAAGGCACGTCTATTTAATAAGTTTGTTAAATAATCAGTGTTGGCGGCAATTTTTAATTGAGCCACATTGTTTAAACTTTCTATATTTTGAGTAATTCGGCAATAAAACTCTTCAGGACAAAAAGGTTTTCGCAAAAAATCATCAGCTCCATTTTTTATAAAACGTGCCGAATGATAGCCATTTTCAGCGCCTGAAATACCGATAACAGAGAGTTGTTCGCGTGCGTATTTTTTACGAATTTCAATGGTTAATTGAATGCCGTCCATCTCGGGCATTTCTAAATCGGTGATCACCATTTTGATTTTTGGATTTTCGCTGAGTGTTGCTAGGGCTTCAACACCATTTTTAGCGACAAAAACGGTAAAATTTCGTCGTTTGAGCAGTTCAACCACATGGTTGCGGGCAGAAGATGAATCATCAACCACTAAAACACTGTTTTCTTTATTTGTTTTTTGCCATTGCAAAATACGCTTTAAATATAAAAACGCTTGGCTATTTTCTTTCGGAATATAATCGATAACGGGTTGCGCTAGTATTTTCTGTCGAGTGGCATCATCCATTTTTCCGGTTAAAACAACCCCAGGTATGCCATGTGAAAGTACGCAGGGTATTGCTTCACCGTCGAGTGCGTCGGGCAATGAATAATCAATGGTCGCAGCAAAAAAATCGCTGTCACCTTGTAATATTTCTTCTACTTGCGCAAGGCTTGTCGCAACGGTTACATCATACTGTAAAGAACGAGCTATTTGTTTAATTACAGTAGCAATCGGTTTGCTGTCTTCGACAACTAATAAACGTTCAGCCATTTTGGCTCCTAAATTATTATGTGTTTTATAGTGTGATTAAATTAAATAGCAGTTAAGCGGGCGTAAGACACCACTAGCCATTTGCTACCCACATCATCAAAATTTATTTGAATACGACTTTGCGCGCCGCTTCCTTCATAGTTTATTACAGTACCTTCACCGAATTTACTATGATTAACACGTTGTCCTAAACTATAGCCGCTTTCATCAAATTTTTCATGGCTTGCTGTGGATGCAAATGATTTGTTGACTACAGGCGTTTGCACTTGGCTGCGCAAGCGAATCTCTTCAATGTATTCACTTGGTAATTCTTTTAAGAAGCGACTTGGACGATGATATTTTTGTTGGCCATACAAGCGACGAGTCTCAGCATGGCATAAATACAATTTTTCCATTGCTCGAGTCATGCCTACATAACATAAACGTCGTTCTTCTTCTAAACGTCCTTGTTCTTCGTTTGATTGTTGACTTGGAAACATGCCTTCCTCTAGCCCAGCAATAAACACTAAAGGAAACTCTAAGCCTTTGGCAGAATGCATTGTCATTAGTTGCACCGCAGATTCAAATTCGTCAGCTTGTGCATCGCCGGCTTCTAATGCTGCGTGAGTTAAAAAGGCAACTAAAGGCTCTTGTTCTTCTTCAACTTCAGGATCTACAGTAAAAGTTTGGCAAGCCGATACCAACTCATTCAAGTTTTCTATACGGGCTGCGGCTTTTTCACCTTTTTCAGCTTCGTACATCGCTTTTAAGCCACTGTGTTGAATAACAAAATTTACTTGTTGGTCTAAATCGAGATGATGGCTATCATCTTCAAGCTGATCAATTAAAGTAATAAAATTGCCAACGGCTTTAGTGCCACGACCTGTAAATTGTTCTTCATTTAGCAACATTTTGCATGCTTGCCATAAAGGAATTTCTAAATTTTTTGCAGCGGAACGCATTAACGAAATGCTTTGATCGCCAATACCACGGGTGGGTTTATTTACCACACGCTCAAACGCTGCATCGTCATTTCTATTAGCAATTAAGCGCATGTAGGCAAGGGCATCTTTAACTTCTTGGCGGTCGAAAAAGCGCTGCCCGCCATAAATACGGTAAGGTAGATGAGCAATTCTTAAGGCTTCTTCAAGCACGCGAGATTGCGCGTTACTACGGTATAAAACGGCGATATCATCTAAGCTATGGCCTTTAGAGTTTTCGCCAGACTGCCATTGTTCAATTCTGTTGGCAATAAAGCGCGCTTCGTCGAGCTCATTAAAAGCTGCATAAACCGATATTTTTTCACCGGCTTCATCATCGGTCCATAATTCTTTACCCATGCGATTAGAATTGTTGGCAATAAGCTTATTTGCGGCGTTAAGAATGTTTCCGGTCGAGCGATAGTTTTGCTCTAAACGTATGGTTTTCGCATCGTTAAAGTCAGTTAAGAAGCGCTGAATATTTTCAATTTTAGCACCACGCCAACCGTAAATAGATTGGTCATCGTCGCCAACGATCATAACGTTACCGTTTTGTTGACCTAAAATATTAAGCCAAGCGTACTGAATAGCATTGGTATCTTGAAATTCGTCGACCAAAATTCGGCCGAAACGTTGTTGGTAATGCTCAAGTAGCACCGGATTATGTAGCCATAATTCGTGGGCGCGCAATAACAATTCAGCAAAATCAACTAATCCAGCACGATCACAAGTTTGCTGATAATTTTGATAAATTTCTACAAAGGTTTGTTCGGTTTGATCATAATGACATTCAATGTGTTGTGGGCGTAAACCTTCGTCTTTTTTACCATTGATATACCATTGTGCTTGTTTGGCTGGCCAGCGTTTTTCGTCTAAATTAAGCGAGCGAATAATTCGTTTTACTAAGCGTAATTGGTCGTCTGAATCTAGTACTTGAAAGCTTTGCGGTAATTTGGCCTCTTGAAAATGCATCCGCAATAAACGATGCGCTAAACCATGAAAAGTACCAATCCACATACCGTGAATACCGCCGCCAATAGTCTGTTCAACCCGAGCGCGCATTTCAGCGGCGGCTTTATTGGTAAACGTTACCGCTAAAATACTGTGTGGCGATACTTGTTCAACTTTAACTAACCAAGCGATACGATGCACTAATACGCGTGTTTTACCACTACCCGCACCTGCAAGTATTAACATGTTTTGTGGTTCTGCGCCGACAGCTTCACGCTGTTTATCGTTTAAACCGTCGAGTAATTGTGAAACATCCATAAAATAAAAACCAAAAAAATAATTAAAAAGTAATGTAGAATTTTGTAAGTCAACACGTAACATTTAACAGATCCTGACCTTCGTCAGGATGACCAGTTTAACTGACTGGTTACAATGCTAGTGTCATCTTGAACTTCGTCAGGATGACCAGTTTACCTGACTGGTTACAATGCTAGTGTCATCCTGAACTTGTTTCAGGATCTGTTAAAATAAAAATCTATAGCAAATACAGTAAATTATCTAACGACGATAATTCAACATGCGGCAACACTGAAATAGGTTTACCAACCGTATAGCGATTTAGCCAAGCCGCCTGACACCCAGCGTTTAACGCGCCGACAATATCTGAATTCCCACAATCGCCAACGTGTAATAACTGTGCGGGCTTTATCTGTAACTGATGGCAAGCGTTGTGAAACATTTCGCTGTCTGGTTTACGTTTAATACCATTGCCTGGATTATAAATCTGTTGAAAAAAAGACGTTAAGCCTAATTTTTCAAAATTAACATTGCCATTGGTTATCGCCACTAATGGGAATTTAAGCGCGAGTTTTTCTAACAAATTTTTACTGGCAATGGGTAAAGTAAAATCGCTACGATGATGCGTAAAATAGTCAAAGGCGGCATGCGCTTTTTGTTGAGAAATACTATCCGAATAACCTAATGCTTTAATCGCCAGCTTATAATTTTGTAATCTTAGCGCGGTAACATCATGTACTAAATGTGGTTGCTCGTTTAACGCTTGTTGACGAAATTGCCGCCAATATTGACGACAAGCTTGATCGCCTTGTTCAGCCGTTTGCGGGAAATGCTCGCTAAAATAAGCCAGCATTTGTTTTTCAGTATTTAGCATGATCGGACGATTCGAATATAAAGTATCGTCTAGATCAAAACTCAACGCAGCAACCGATTGTAAGCGGCGATAAAATTTCATCGTAAATGCTTAAACGAACTGTGCAATTAACTTGGCCACTAATTTACGGAACTGCCCTAATAACAAGGTATCCATGCGTGGGTCAAAATGTTCAGCATCTTGACTGCTGATCGCAATAAATCCAATTGTTTCGCCATTGTTTTCTAATCGAACTAAGACGGCTGATCCTGTGCCTGACGAGGCAAAAATTTCGTTGTCATGAAAAAGTAAAGCAAGTTCACTTTTTTGCATTCTGCCAAAGTAATAATCGCAGTCGCTTAAACGATTTTGTAAAATATCATGGCAGTCGGTTTTAATAATAGCGTTATGATCGCTACTAATCGGCTGAGAAAACCAAACCTTAAAATCTGCTAATGATAATAATTTCGTTGTGGTTTGATGAAGACAAGTAAGTAATTGCTCAAGCGACTTACATTCGATAAGTTGTAAATATAAATCACTATACACCGTAAATAACTGTTCATTGTTATTTGCAACGGCCAGCAAATGGGTAATTTCTTCTTCTAATACGTGCATTTTATCGCGTAAATTTTGTTGTTGTCGCTCTACTAATGAAACCACGCCACGCTGGTTATTGGTAATACGTAAACTTGATAAGAGCTCTGGATTACGATTAAAAAAGTCAGGATTCTCTTGTAAAAAAACACTAACCATTTCGTCGCTTAGAGGCAAGTCGTCAAGGTTGATTAAATTGTTATCAGATAATTTGTCGTTTGAATTTTCGTTCACTTTTTTACTCATATATGCATTTGCCCATCGAACACATGCTCAGCAGGGCCGGTCATTTTTACTGGATTGCCAGGGCCTTTCCAATAAATACGTAATTTTCCACCGGGTAATTCTACGGTGACTTGTTTTGCTAGTTTTTTCTGAATTTGGCCTATAACCACAGCAGCACAAGCGCCACTACCGCACGCTAATGTTTCGCCAGTGCCACGTTCATAAACACGTAGACGAATGTATTCAGGATTAACGACTTCCATAAAGCCAACATTAACTTGCTCGGGAAAGCGCTCGTGATTCGATAATTCTTCACCAAGTTTTTCTACAGGGGCATCGTCTACTGAATCAACCGTAATAACACAGTGAGGATTTCCCATTGAAACTACTCCACACAATACGGTTTCGCTCGCTGCACGGAGAATATAAGTGCCTTCAACCTTTTGTGCGGTAAAAGGTATTTTTGCGGGTTCTAATTGTGGCACAGGCATATTTACGGTTACACGGCCATCGCGTTCAACAAATAAGGACATTTTTCCTGAAGTGGTTGTAACCCTTATTTTGTTTTTGCTGGTTAGATTTTTCATTCGTACAAAACGAGCAAAACAGCGCGCACCATTACCACATTGACCAACTTCGCTACCATCGGCATTATAAATACGATAATGAAAATCGAGATCAGGATCGTAGGGTGGTTCAACCACTAAAAGCTGGTCAAAGCCAATACCAAAATTGCGATCCGCAAGTTGCGCTATTTTTTCTTTAGATAGGAAAATGTTTTGCGTGACGTTATCCAACATCATAAAATCATTACCTAATCCGTGCATTTTAGAAAAATTCATTAACATTGTTATAATTTCTTAACCAGTAATTCTGTAGTTATTCTTAAGGTATAAGACTTTCGCCCTGCCATAATTGTGTAATAGTTTCTCGTTGTCGAATCATATGGACGTTAGCACCATCTATTAATAATTCTGCGGCACGAGGGCGGCTATTATAGTTAGAACTCATGGTAAAGCCATAGGCTCCGCTAGAACGAATTGCTAATAAATCACCCGTATTTATCGCTAATGAACGATTTTTACCTAAAAAGTCACCTGTTTCGCACACAGGGCCTACAACGTCGTAGTTTTTCTCAACAGCATTTTGTTGTTGTTCAACTGGAATTATAGCTTGCCATGCTTGATATAAAGAAGGGCGAATTAAATCATTCATTGCGGCATCAACAATGGCAAAATTTCTATCTTGATTGGTTTTTAAAAACTCAACCTCAGTCACTAAAATACCAGCATTAGCCATAATCGCCCGTCCGGGTTCATAAACCAAGGTGATTTTTCTGTTTTGCATCTTGTCCGCAATGGCCGCGGCATAGGCGTCGGGGTGCGGTGGTGCTTCATCGTTATAACACACACCTAAACCACCACCAACATCGATGTGGCTTAGTATTATTTTTTGCTCTGCTAATTTATCAACTAAAACTAAGACGCGATCAAGCGCATCTAAAAAGGGTGTTAATTCGGTAAGCTGTGAACCAATATGGCAATCTATGCCTTTAATTACAACATTTTCTAAGTTGTTTGCATTAAGATATAACTGTTCAGCGTCTTCAATACTAATACCGAACTTATTTTCTTTTAAGCCAGTTGATATATAAGGGTGAGTTCCCGCATCAACATCGGGGTTAACTCTTAATGATATTGGCGCAATTTTTCCTAACTTCTCAGCAACTTGATTAATGCGGGTTAGCTCGGCAGCTGACTCAACATTAAAGCAATATATTCCGTGCTCTAGTGCAAAGGCGATTTCGGAAGATTTTTTACCAACCCCCGAAAAGACTACTTTTTTCGGATCGCCACCTGCGGCAATAACACGCGCTAATTCACCTTGAGAAACAATATCAAAGCCTGATCCTAAGCGAGCCAGTATATTTAAAATGGCGATATTACTATTGGCTTTTACCGCATAACAAATTAAATGTGGTAAGTTGGCTGCGGCATTGTTAAAAGCATGCCAATGGCGTTCAATTGTTGCACGTGAATAAATATATAAAGGCGTTTGGTGTTGCTTGGCTAAAGTGGTAACCGAACACTCTTCAGCAAATAAACTGTTATTTTTATAGTTAAAATAATCCACTATGCTGGCACCTGATCTACTTGTGTATCGACTTTTTTCTCAATTGTTGGCGAGCTTGTTGGTGGCTTTTCAGGCGTTTGATAAAGAGGGCCTTTTAAACCACAACCAGAAATGGAGCCACTTAACGCTAAAATAATCAAAAAAGCACTCTTTTTGTGGGAAAATTCAAGCATTCTGAACATATTGCAACACTTATTGATTGAAATTAATTTTATTAACATCATAGTCGTTTTATAATCTCTGGTATATACCCATTATACTTGTTAGTTAGGCTAATTTAGTCAGAAAACACATTTAGGATAAAAAATGAACGATAGCCAATACAATGTAATCGCCGACGAGCTTTTATTAAATGTAGAAGAAGCAATTGAAGACTGTGGTGAAGATATAGATTTTGAAGGAATTAGTGGGCTATTAACACTTACTTTTAAAAATAAGACAAAAATTATCATTAACAAACAAGCGCCTTTACATGAAATTTGGGTGGCGACAAAATTTAACGGTCATCATTTTGTTTACCAAGAAAATGTTTGGCACGATAAACGAAGTGGAGACGAATTTTGGCAATTTATTTCGGCCTCGGTGAGTAAACAAGCTGAGACTGAAATCACCCTAATTGCTAAATAATTAGTAATAATTAATTATTTGTCTTTCAATTTAAACTTAAGAAATTACTATGACAACAACTAAAGCATCTTCACAAATTGTACGAATTGCAACACGAAAAAGTGCCTTAGCCTTATGGCAGGCCGAATATGTAAAAGCACAATTAGAGCATTTTCATCAAGGAATTCAGGTTGAATTAGTGCCAATGACCACTAAAGGCGATATTATTTTAGATACGCCTTTGGCAAAAGTGGGTGGCAAAGGTTTATTTGTAAAAGAGCTTGAAGTGGCGATGTTAGAAAACCGCGCCGATATTGCGGTTCATTCAATGAAGGATGTTCCGGTTGAATTCCCAGAAGGATTAGGGCTTGAAGTAATTTGTCCGCGCGAAGATCCTCGCGATGCTTTCGTTTCTAATACCATTGCCTGTTTCTCAGAATTACCACAAGGTGCGATTGTCGGAACATCGAGTTTGCGTCGTCAGTGTCAAATTAAAGCATTACGCCCCGATTTAGAGATTAGAGATTTACGCGGCAATGTTAATACGCGTTTGAAAAAACTCGATAACGGTGATTACGATGCCATTATTTTAGCCGCTGCGGGTTTACTGCGTTTAGAAATGGCAGAACGTATTCAAGAATACATTGAGCCTGAAATAATGTTACCCGCAAATGGTCAAGGTGCGGTTGGTATAGAATGTCGTAGCGATGATCAAGCTATTAAAGCACTTTTAGCACCATTAGAAGATAAAACCACTCGTTATAGAGTCTTGGCAGAGCGAGCAATGAATCGTGCATTACAAGGTGGCTGCCAAGTGCCCATTGGTAGTTATGCGGTAATTGACGGAAACAATTTACACTTACGTGGTTTAGTTGGCGCAGTGGATGGCAGTGAAATTATTCAAGCTGAGCTAAACGGCACTGTCGATCAAGGTGAGCAATTAGGCGAAAAGCTTGCCAGTATATTATTATCACAAGGTGCCGATAAAATTTTAGAAAAAGTTTATGCTGATAATAAGTAAATGATTAAAGCGAGTTAAATGACAAAACCAGTTGCGATGTTACAAGTATTAAATACTCGACCCTTACCACAAGGCAAAGTACTAGCCGATAAATTATCATTGGCGGGGTATTATGCGATTTCTCAGCCATTGTTTGAGTTACAAGCGAATACTAACAGCGTTGAAATTTGCCAATTGCTCGATTCGAGCAGGGCAAACATTTTTATTTTTGTTAGTGTTGCAGCGGTTGAATTTGCTCAGCAAGCAAAAGCATTAACTACGTGGCAAAACGAAGATAAAGCCATTTTTATCGCGGTTGGCCAAAGTACCAAGGCAGCGTTAATCAAATGTGGTATTAGTCATGTTGAAACACCCAAGCAAGAAAATAGCGAAGGTGTTTTAGCTTTAGCTGCGTTATCTTCAGTTGCTGAGCAAGCGATTATTATTGTGCGCGGTGATCCGGGCCGTGAATTATTGGCGCAGCAATTAACTGAGCGACAGGCAACTGTGCACTATTTATCGAGTTACAAAAAAACTTGGTGGCCAATAATCGGTAACGAATTAGCCGTTCAGTGGCGCAAACAGGCAATAACTTGTATTGTCATTACTAGCGTTGCATTACTAGAGAATACAGTAAACTTATTAACAACTTGTTTAGATAAAAAAATTGATCAGCTTAATTACTTTTGGCTGGTTGCTAGCCAGCGTATTGCTGAAAGCGCAGAACAATTACAACTTAAAAATATTATTATTGCCGATGGCGCGAGTGATTTAGCGGTATTATCGGCAATGGCAGATTTGGAAAAACAGCTCTCAGGACAACATGATGACAACTAATGATGAAAAGCCAAGTGATCACAAAACGGATAGTCCACAAAAAAGCACTGAGCAATTAAAAGCGGATGCTTTAAAATCTATTGCAATGCAAAAAAGTAATAATAAAAAGGAAAGTAAAACGGTGACTAAACCAGTTAAGCCGGCGAATAAAGTCAATAATCCAAAAGGGTCAGAACGTACGTTACAAAAAACGCCACAAAAAACATCAAAAACGGCAATACTGGCTTTATTACTTTCGTTAACAGCTGGCGCAGCGGTTGTGGGCTTATATTATTGGCAAGAGCAACAGCAAATTCAATTTGAGCAAAATTTTTCGCGTGAAATGACACAAACGATAAATCAAAATAATTTACGAAGCATTGCAAATAGCCAAAGCGAATTAAAAGCGTTGTTAGCAAAACAACAACAGCAATCAAGTGCTGAAGTTAATAACGTACTTGCTTTAGCAAGTAAAGCACAGCAGGAAAAATTTTCACAATTACAAAGCCAACTAAAGCAAATAACACAACGTCAACCGAGTGATTGGCTGATCCATGAAAGTGAATATTTAATTCGAGTCGCGCTACGTTCATTATGGTTAGAAAAAGATGTAACTGCAGCTGTCGGTTTATTAAAGGATGCTGATCAACGTTTAAGTCAATTAAATGATCCCCAGTATTTACCGGTAAGAGCCTCAATTAATCAAGATATTGAACAATTACAACTGCTCCCTAAATTAGCCACTGACAATACCATTTTGGCGCTTATGGGGTTAAATCAACAAGTGCATACCTTGCCATTTACTAAAGTTGAAGCCATAGATAGCAAAACAAAAGAACAAGCTTTCAAGCTTTCTGAAAACACTTCAGAATGGCGTGCGAATTTGGCGAAATCTTGGCAAAAATTTCTCGATAATTTTATTACTATTAGACGTCGCGATGGCAGTGTAGAAGCGCTGATGTCGCCAAAACACCAACAGAACTTAAGAGAGAATTTAAGTTTAAAATTGCAATTGGCACAATGGGCAGCTAGCCAAGCAAAAGCACAATTATTTGATAAAACGCTTAACGATATTCAGCTGTGGCATCAACAGTATTTTGATATGGATAATCCGATTAATCAAAATTTTAACCAACGCATTGCAACGTTAAAAACTACCATTGTGGCGGTAGATTATCCTAATACGTTAGCATCGTTAAATGCCATACAAAATATTGTGAATAATCAACAAAGAAAATTATTGTCTCCAGAGAAAAAAGCAGAAAAGGCAAATGATTTAAAAGATAAAAATGATGAGAAATCTAAAGAAGTTCCTATAACTCAAGATAATGGTGGAGCTTTATAATGATACGGATAATTATTATTGCGTTATTGTTTTTCACCGTGATAGCGATCAGCCCATTTTTAATTGATGAAAAAGGCTACATTTTAATTGCAATGGGTAATTTAACCATTGAATCTACTGTAGTTACTGCTTTGATGATGTTGGTGTTATCTTTTTTAGGTTTATTGTTGTTACTTAAAGTACTTAGAGGTGGTTTTAAGTTTGGTTCGTTTACTTGGAATAAATTAGTTTTTGCTAATCGTCGCAAAGCATTACGTGAGTTTAATCAGGGTATTGCTGCCTATTTATTAAAAGATTATTCACAAGCAGAAAAGCTTATGGCAAAGTGCGCTGAAGTGTCAGGGCAACCTAAATTAGCTTGGTTAGTTGCGGCTTCTGCAGCGAGTAAACAAAATGACAATATTAATGCCCCCAGTAATAGCGCACATTATTTAAAACTTATTAGTGAAAGTGATGATCACAAAACATCAGTTAATTTAGAAACTGTGCTTATTACGGCTGATTTGTTTATGCAGCACAAAGCTTATCATCAAGCCCGTGAAGTAATAGACGATAATCACAAGCTTATCGGTCACGATGCACGTTTATTATCGCTTGAAATTAATTTATGTATTGTTGAACAGCGTTACCAAGTGGCAGCCGATTATTTAGTTAGTGCTCGCAAACAAAAAACAATTACTGAGCGTACTATTTCGGCTTGGGAAGCAATAATTTTTAAAGCTTTGTTTAATGAAATAATCACTAAAAATGACCAAAACAGTCTACATGATTACTGGCAAAAGTTAGCGAAAAAAGTAAGACAAAGCGAGGCAGTTTTATTCGCCTATTGCCAAGTATTAGCGGAAAATCAATTAACTGAACCGTTAAATAAATTGTTACTGCCCAAACTTAAAAAAGATCCGAGCATTGAGTTTTTAAAAATAATTCGTTTATTACCCATTAAAAAAGCGGACGAGTTAGTTGCTGTAGTGCAAAAGCAATTACAAAAACAGCCCGAAAGTGCTAAATGGTTAAGTATTCTTGGCCATTTAGCTTGTTCGTGTGAACAGTGGAACATGGCAGATAAAGCGTTTCATGCTTTGTTAAATTTACAAGACATGCCATACGATAAACAAGATTTACTAGCCTATGCTAATTCGCAACAACAACAAGGCTTTTATCAAAAAGCCAATGAAATATTGCTGAATATAAAGCAGTAGGAATGTATATTATGAAAAATGAAATTTTTCACGAGGAATGTTTTCAACAGTTTGAAGAGTACTTTTCCAAAATAAAAAATCATAAAAGTGATGATAAAGAATTAAAAAGTAGGATCCAAGGTTTTGTGAACGCGGGTGAGTTTCTTAATATTCTTTCCCGTGAACAAGCGACGGCACTTATGGAAAAGGCACATTTAAATGTTTTTAAAATGACTATACATCAAAGAAAAGAAAGAAAAATTCTTATAAAATCAGCATTAAAAGAAGATAATAGTGATTTTTTTAATGTGCCCGCTATAAATAGAAAGATTAGTAAAAGCTAATTGAATATTCTAATCATTTAAATGAAAGCAAAAGCATCAGCATACATGTGCTCTATTAAGCCGCCATGTTCAATAAAATCGGTGCGTACTTTACCAATCATATCGAAGCGCCCGGCTAAATAAATATCATAAGGTTCTAAACTGACAATGTCATTCATCACTACCTCATGTACTAATCCTGTTTCGTATGGCCAATTCTTATCGGCATTTTCTACTACAGGAATAAAATTAGCGTGCGGTAAACTATCAACCAAAGCCTGAGTTTGTGCTAATTCATAACAAGCGCTAGGTTCTCGTAAGCCCCAAAAAACCATAATATGACGATGAGTGTTTTGCTCTGCTAAATATTCAAGCATCGATTTTACGTAAGAAAAACCCGTGCCGCCCGCAATTAACAATAAAGGCCTCTCACTTGCTGTTCGTAAAAACGCTTGGCCGAAAGCGAGCTCTACTTGAACGGTGTCTGTGCTTTTTAAACGTTCAATTACTTGCATTGGGTAACTGTCGGCACCAAATGCGCCAATTTGTAATTCAAGATGATCAGCGTTTGGTGAACTGGCTATCGAAAATGGCCGTTTATCCTCATCGCTCATAATAAAGTTCAGATATTGTCCCGGCAAAAAATCTACTTTTTGCTCTGGCTTTAAAATAACTTTATAAACATGACCTGTTAACGGGCTAATTGACTCTACTTGACAATTAATTGCACTCATTTATAAACCTTAACTATTTAATCTTTATAGATCCTGACTTGCGTCAGAATGACTTTTGTATACCGGAGTGATTTTTACATGTTGAGACGAAAAATTCACATTAGAAGAACATCTTAAATACGCTACAAAATATCTAATTCATCCCATAATTCATCAACTTGTTGTTTAATATCATCATCCATAACAATAGGTACACCCCATTCTCTAGTGGTTTCACCTTGCCATTTATTGGTCGCATCTAAACCCATTTTAGAACCTAAACCAGAAACTGGTGAAGCAAAATCTAAATAATCTATCGGTGTATTTTCAATTAGCACTGTATCGCGAGAGGGATCCATACGTGTGGTCATTGCCCAGACTACATCTTTCCATTCACGTGCATTAATATCATCATCACAGACAATAACAAACTTGGTGTACATAAATTGACGCAAGAATGACCAAACTCCCATCATCACGCGTTTTGCATGACCTGGATATTGTTTTTTAATCGTTACTATTGCTAATCGGTACGAACAACCTTCTGGTGGCAGGTAAAAATCGACAATTTCAGGAAATTGTTTTTGTAAAATAGGGATAAATACTTCATTTAAAGCAACACCCAATACTGCTGGTTCATCAGGTGGACGACCAGTATAAGTACTATGGTAAATAGGATCTTTTCGTTGGGTAATATGAGTTACCGTAAACACAGGGAAATTATCTACTTCGTTATAATACCCAGTATGATCGCCATAAGGACCTTCTGGTGCTACTTCATCGGGGTCGATATAACCTTCAAGCACAATTTCAGCGGTTGCTGGAACTTCTAAATCGTTACTAATGCATTTTGCTACTTCGGTTTTACTACCACGTAATAAACCAGCAAAAGCATATTCAGATAATGTATCTGGTACAGGCGTTACCGCTCCTAAAATAGTTGCGGGATCGGCACCTAAAGCAACGGACACTGGATATTTTTCACCGGGATTGCTCTTTTTAAACTCTTGAAAATCTAATGCACCCCCACGATGTGAAAGCCAGCGCATGATCACTTTGTTTTTACCGATTAATTGCTGGCGATAAATACCTAAATTCTGCCGTGCTTTATGTGGCCCTTTGGTTACGGTTAATCCCCATGTGATCAACGGTGCTACATCACCCGGCCAACAACTTTGTATCGGATATTTTGTTAAATCTACCGCATCACCTTCAATAATTACTTGCTGGCAAGGGGCTTTTTTAATGACTTTTACGGGCATGTTAAGTACTTGTTTATAAAGCGGCAGTTTATCTAGCGCATCGCGAAAACCCTTAGGTGGCTCAGGCTCTTTTAACGTTGCTAATAATTTGCCTACTTCACGTAAAGCGCTAACCTCTTTTTGTCCCATGGCGAGCGCTACGCGTTCAGGTGTACCAAATAAGTTAGTGAGTACCGGAATATTACTCTTTTCACCCTGATCATTAACAGGATGTTCAAATAAAAGCGCAGGGCCAGAAGCGCGTAATGTACGGTCACTGATCTCAGTCATCATTAAATTAGTCGAAATAGGTTGGCTAATGCGCTTTAATTGACCGATTTTTTCTAGTTGAGCAATAAAATCTCGAAGATCGCTGTATTTCATAATTGTTTTAATCGAAAGGGGTTGTCGATGTTTTTAATGAGAATTTTAATGATTATAACCTGCAATAAGAGCAAAGACATAATTTATAATCAGGCGTTAACACCGAGAGAGTGATGTTTAATTATTTATTATCCGCTAACACTTTTTGATAGGCAGTTTTAATGCGTGTGATTATTTTTTTATCTGTGGATTTGTTCATCGCTATAAAAATAGAGGAAGAAGGCTCTTTAAATTGATAAACCGGCTTGATTTGATCGCAATCTAATTTGAGACGATAACAATTTTCAATAAACATTCCCCCGATACCAGAAACCAGATCAACTCGCTTATTTAATAACATTTTAATTGCTTGTCGGTAGCTACTAATTAATTGTTGATTATGTAAGCCTTTACTGACTAAATACTGATGAATTGCAGCTTGTCTAATGATGGCAACACGGTATTTTTCGATATCTTCTAACGGCATATTAGGGTCAACCTTAATTCCTGATAAACCAAACAAAAAATAATTTCGTTTAGTTGATAAGCCAATCCACGCAAAAAGTGGTTCACGCTTTTTTATACGAGCAATGGAGAGAAGTAAGGTATTTTTTTTATATAAAGTAGTGTTATAAACTCTTGCCCACGGTTGCATTTGTAAAGTGTATTTAAAACCAGCTTGATCAAGCGTTTTTTTTATTAACTCTATAGAGGAGCCAACGATGTCACCATTTTTCATATAATGTAGTGGATATAACTCCTCCATTAACACTTGGATCGTTACTTCCTTGTTCTTGTCCTTTTCATTGGCAATTAAGAAAGGACTAAAAATCAAAGCGAAAATTATAAATACATTTTTCATAATGGTAATTTGAATTTTATTTGTATATTTTTTGAAATCTTGGGTATATACAAAGATATAAAAAAACCAGCAATTTAGCTGGTTTTTATAGAAACTAATAATAATTACTGCTACTTACGTTTCATTGAATCAAAAAATTCATCGTTAGTTTTTGTCATTGATAATTTATCTATCATGAATTCCATGGCGGTTATTTCATCCATATCGTGAACAATTTTACGCAAAATCCACATTTTTTGTAATTCATCTGGCTTAGTTAACAATTCTTCACGGCGAGTACCACTACGGTTAAAGTGAATAGCAGGGAAAACACGTTTTTCAGATATTTTACGAGAAAGGTGTAATTCCATATTACCGGTACCTTTAAATTCTTCGTAAATAACTTCATCCATTTTAGAGCCAGTTTCAACTAACGCGGTTGCAATAATAGTTAAGCTACCACCTTCCTCAATGTTACGAGCGGCACCAAAAAAACGTTTTGGACGATGTAAAGCATTAGCATCGACACCACCCGTTAATATTTTTCCTGACGATGGAATAACCGTATTGTAGGCACGCGCTAAACGGGTAATAGAGTCGAGTAATATCACCACGTCTTTTTTATGTTCAACTAAACGTTTTGCTTTTTCGATAACCATTTCTGCCACTTGAACGTGACGACTAGCTGGTTCATCAAAAGTAGAGGCAACTACTTCACCTTTAACTAAGCGCTGCATTTCCGTTACTTCTTCTGGGCGTTCGTCAATTAGTAATACAATTAATTCACAATCAGGTTGGTTATAAGCAATACTTTGTGCAATATTTTGCAGTAATAATGTTTTACCCGCTTTTGGCGGCGCAACAATTAATCCACGTTGACCTTTACCAATGGGTGAAGCTAAATCTAATACGCGTGCGGTAATGTCTTCAGTAGAACCATTACCACGTTCCATTATTAAACGTTGATTAGGGTGAATAGGGGTTAGATTTTCAAATAAGATTTTATTACGAGAGTTTTCAGGTTTGTCAAAATTAACTTCGTTAACTTTTAATAATGCAAAATAACGTTCACTGTCTTTTGGCGGTCTTATTTTACCGTGAATTGAATCACCAGTACGCATACTAAAACGTCGAATTTGGCTTGGTGATACATAAATATCATCAGGGCCTGCTAGGTATGAGCAATCGGGAGAACGTAAGAAGCCAAATCCATCTTGAAGTATTTCGAGAACACCCCCGCCAAAAATATCTGCACCACTTTTAGCATGTGCTTTTAAAATTGCGAAAATAATTTCCTGTTTTCGCATACGTGCCAAGTGATCAAGTTTCATTGATTCAGCAAGGCTTAATAGTTCATTGATAGATTTATCTTTTAGTTCGGTAAGGTTCATAGTGGGGTTCTTTACTATTTTGTAGTGGTTTTTTGCTGCCAGCAGGCGACATAAGTTAGTTTAGTAGTGTGTTTTTTTGAATTCGTAGGAATAAGATTGCAAGAGCATCTTTATTGAGGGCTAAAGTTAGCATTAAAAAAAACATTTAGCAAAAAAAAGTTAACAAAAAGCCCATAATATCATCTGAAATAACTATATGGGCTTGGAATAATACTTATTTACATTTTAAATTTAGAGATTGTTATCAATAAATTCTTTTAATTGGGTTTTTGATAGTGCACCAACTTTAGTATCAGCGATTGCACCATCTTTAAATAATAATAAAGTTGGAATACCGCGAATACCATATTTAGGTGGTGTTGCAGAATTTTGGTCAATATTTAATTTTCCGATGGTTAATTTACCATCATATTCTTCTGCAATATCATTAAGTAATGGCGCGATCATTTTACATGGCCCACACCATTCAGCCCAAAAATCAACTAATACTAGACCTGAAGCATTGATAACATCAGCATCAAAACTATCATCACTCAACTGAACAATCTTATCGCTCATTTTTTTCTCCATTGATGTCGGCATACTTGCCATAAATTAAAAAGTTACTAAAAAAATTATATACCCAAATAACTCATGGATATAGTGTTCATTAACGGTTTTCAGTTTTTTGTTAAACCTGTTAAGCTACGCGACATGAAAAAAACACATCTAACAGAAACCAAATTCACTGATCTTGCATTAAACCCGCAAGTAGTGACCGGTTTGGAAGCTATGGGCTTTCAACATTGCACCGCTATCCAAGAAAAATCATTACCTGTATTGCTTGAAGGCAAAGACATTGCTGGCCAAGCACAAACAGGTGAAGGTAAGACTATTGCCTTTTTAGCGGCTACTTTTCATCGTTTGTTATTAAACGACAAACCAAGCAACCAACCTCGTGCCTTGATTATGGCGCCAACTCGTGAGCTTGCTATTCAAATACATCGTGATGCGATTGAAATGGCAAAAAGCACTGGATTGCGTCTTGGTCTAGTATATGGGGGTGAAGGATACGAAAGTCAACGGCAAGAATTAGAGCAAGGTATTGATATATTAATTGGCACCTGCGGGCGCTTGATCGATTATTTTAAGCAAGGCGTTTATAAACTTAATGATATTGACGTGGTTGTATTAGATGAAGCCGATAGAATGTTTGATCTTGGTTTTATCAAAGACATACGTTACATGTTCAACAAAATGCCACCAGCGACACAACGCTTAAGCATGTTATTTTCGGCAACGTTATCTTTTCGTGTTAAAGAACTTGCGTTTGAACATATGAATGATCCGGTCAGTGTTGAAATTGAACCCGATCAAAAAACTAATATTCGTATTTCCGAAGAACTTTTTTACCCCTCTAACATCGACAAAATGGCACTTTTACAAACGTTAATCGAAGATGATTGGCCAGATAAAGCGATAATATTTGCCAACACAAAACATAGCTGTGAAAATATTCACGCACATCTAGAAGCAGATAAGCTTAGAGTTGGTTTATTAACGGGTGATGTACCTCAGAAAAAACGTTTAAAAATATTAGAACAATTTACTGCGGGTGAGTTAGATATTTTGGTTGCAACCGATGTTGCGGCACGTGGTTTACATATTCCCAGTGTAACGCATGTATTTAATTACGATTTACCTGATGATTGTGAGGATTATGTTCACCGTATCGGCAGAACTGGCCGTGCAGGAGCATCAGGGCACGCAATAAGTTTTGCATGCGAAGGTTATGTGTTTAATCTACCGGCTATTGAAACCTATATTGAGCATCTCTTACCAGTATCAAATTATGATCCTGATAGTTTATTAACGGATTTGCCAAAACCAATGCCTCGCCAGCGTCGCCATAAACCACATAATGGCGGGCAAAATAGAAACCGTAATAGTAATTATCGCGGCAATCGTAATTAGTTATTGGCAATATCTACTAGCGAGTTGAAGGTTTATCTGATTAATGGGCAATAAAGCAAAGCAAATGGAAACGGCACAAATCAATAATTATTATGCAATTATTGATTTGGGGTCGAATAGTTTTCATTTGCTAGTGACTCAATTATTAGCCGACAAAACCTTTGCTACGGTTAAAAAAGTTAAGCGCAAAGTGCGCTTAGCAGCTGGGCTTGACAGTGACAACAACCTTAGTGAACAGTCCATCACCAATGGCCTTGAATGTTTATCACTGTTTGCGTCACATCTTACCAACATACCTTTAGCTAATATTGCTATTGTCGCAACCGCTACCTTACGTATAGCAAATAATCGCGATGTATTTCTTAGCGCGGCAAATAAAATTTTACCTAAAAACATTAAATTACTCAGTGGCGAACAAGAAGCTGAAACTATTTTTTTAGGGGCTACTCATCTCAATGCAGAACATGCAAAACAATTGGTACTTGATATTGGTGGTGCCAGTACAGAATTAATTATCGGTGAAAATTCCAAAGCAAACAAAGCGGTTAGTTTAAATTTGGGTTGTGTGAGTTTTAAACAAAAATATTTTATTGATGGGGAATTAAATCAACAAAATTTTTCAGCGGCTATCAACGCGGCAACAGATATTATTAAACCTATCGTAAATGAATTTAAAACATTGGGTTGGCAAACGGTTATTGGTAGTTCGGGCACATTGCAAGCCTTAGCTGAAATACTAAGCTGTCGTGGGCAAGTTATTGAGATAACGAAGCCATTTTTAGCTGAAATACAACAAAATTTAATCACTTTTCAGCATATTGATAATATTAGTTTTGATGGTTTAAGAGCAGATAGAACACCTGTATTAGCTAGTGGCTTGTCTATTTTAATCGCTTTATTTGAGAGTTTACATATTGATAAATTAAAGTTATCGAAAGGTGCATTACGAGAAGGTTTATTATTTTCTATGTTAGAAAGAAAATCACTAAAAAAATAGACTGTTTACGAATTGTAGGTCGACATTTATTTTAACAAAATATTTATTCTTGTCGGGTTGAAATCCGACCCACAACAAATCACACTTAATGTTCTTCTTTGAGCCAGCGCGCTACCGTTTTAGCAAAATACGTTAAAATGCCATCGGCACCCGCTCGTTTAAAGGCTAGTAATCCTTCCATCACACAAGGTTTTTCGGCTAACCAACCATTTTGAATGGCTGCCATATGCATGGCATATTCGCCGCTTACTTGATAAGCATAAGTTGGCACTTTAAACGTATCTTTGACTTGGCGAACAACATCTAAATAAGGCATACCAGGTTTTACCATCACCATATCGGCACCTTCATGAATATCTTGCGCAACTTCGTGCAAAGCTTCATTAGCATTGGCCGGATCCATTTGATAAGAATACTTATTTCCGCCTTTAATGTTACTGGCTGAGCCAACAGCATCTCTGAACGGGCCGTAATAATTTGAAGCATACTTTGCTGAATAAGCCAGAATGCGGGTATTTACAAAACCATTCTCCTCAAGTATTTGGCGAATAGCGCCAACGCGACCGTCCATCATATCTGATGGTGCCACAATATCAGCACCTGCTTGGGCATGAGATAGTGCTTGTTTGGCTAGAATTTCTTTGGTGGTTTCATTGAGTACATAACCCGTTTCACCTGCTTTATTGGTATCACTCTCGCTTAAAATTCCATCTTGACCATGGGTAGTAAAAGGATCGAGTGCGACATCGGTAATAACACCCAACTGTGGAAATTTTTCCTTTAAAGCGCGTACGGTACGTTGCGCTAAACCTTCAGGGTTATATGCCTCTTCAGCCATTAACGTTTTTTTATCCATTGGTGTAACCGGAAAAATGGCGATGGCAGGAATACCTAAATCAACTAACTCTTGAGCTTCTTCTAACAATAAATCGATACTTTTGCGCTCGACCCCAGGCATAGAGCCAATAGCTTCACGTTGATTTTCTCCTTCGAGAACAAAAACAGGGTAAATTAAATCATTTACTGTTAATTGATTTTCAGCCATCAAACGGCGGCTAAAATCATCTTTACGCATACGGCGTAAACGACGTGCTGGATATTGACCAAAAGCATTGCTCATTATTTATTCCTCAAAATTATAAATCTTCAATGGCATATTGCCATGTTTGATTGCGGCCTTTTTCTTTAGCTTGATAAAGTCCTTTATCTGCAGCGGCAAAAATTTGTTCAGGACCAATATTATCTTGTTGTTTGTAGGTACTAACACCGCAGCTAATGTTTACTTGTAATGTTATTCCATCGTACTCAAAACTTGATTGGCTTACTTTTTGGCGTAAGTTTTCAGCAAATTCAATTGCACCTAAAGTATCAGTGTCTGGCAAAATTAAGCAGAATTCTTCACCACCATAACGACAACCAATATCAGTACTTCGTTTCAAACACGCTTTCATTAGCTTGGCTATTTGCTGTAAACAATAATCACCAGCCTGATGTCCGTATGTGTCATTAACATTTTTGAAATGATCAATGTCTATTAATACTAAGCTTAGACTTGTTAAATTACGTTTACTGCGACGAAATTCTGCTAATATTTTTTGATCATAAAAACGACGATTATTTAAACCTGTTAATTCATCAAGTGTGTTTTTACGAGCAAGTTCTTGGTTGGCTTCTTCTAATTCTTGTAGTGCTATATTTAGTTCCAAAGTACGCTCTTGCACATGTTGTTCTAGCAACTCTTGGCTTTCTCTTTGTAAGCTAAGTAAGTCATTTTGTGCATTTTTAGAATTCACGGCACTCTCAAGTGCTTGTTGTTGGGCTATTTCTTTGTCCTGAGAGGCAAAAAAGTGTTGTCGGCTGAGCAAAAAACTTATTAATAAGCCGTTTAACCAAAAAGCAGCGAAAAAGATGTTTTGATGGTGGGTCATAAAATCTATTTCAAACCAAGAAGAACCAATACTAATTACACCGACAAAAATCAATTGTAAGATCGAAACTAAGGCAAGTAGACCACCTAAGCGATTATTTTTTTGTATTAAACAATATGAAGCAGTCACAATCATTAAACTTGTCAAAGTAAATATGAATAAACTAATCAGGGTGTTTTCAGTAATATTTAGTAATAAACTTAACGGAATATAAAGTAAAACTAACCAACAAAAATAACGAATAAAACTTGTTAATTTGTAATGAATTTGTTTTAGGTTAAAAAGCTCAATAGTAAACCAAAGATAAAAAATAGAGGCCAAGGCGTTAAGAATTGGCAAATCAACGCCACGTAATTCAGGCATTTGTGGTAATAAATAATAGAGATTACAACCCAATAATACAGCGAGTAACATCGCCCTAGTTATAAAGTAACCAGTGAGTAAAAGTGTACTTTTTAAACCACTAGCAAAAAAACTAAGCAGTTCTATTAACGCTAAGCAGACAATACCACCGATGGCAATTCCTGAAACAAATTGTTTCTGTCGATTTTTACTAACAAAACTTTTATCGTTATCAAGGTGAACGGAAAAACTGACTTTATCATCGGCAACCACATAAATATAAAGTTGTGTTTTTGCGTGTGCGGGAATAGTTAGATGGCTAACTCTGAAATTATTGCTGTTTAATTTTATGGATAAATCTTCTGGCGCAAGTGCGTTTGTTTGGCTATAAAGCTGCATATCTGCAATCAGGGGATTGTTAAGTATTGAAATGTAGATTGCCTTGTTATTCTCATAACTATTCGCTAATTCAATCACATACCAATTTCCTTGCGGTGCTGCTGAGGCGGTAAATATTTTCTTTTGAACTCTTTGCCATTTCGCCTTGTTTAGTTGAATTACATTGGCTAATGCTAAATTATGCTGTTGTTGTGTCGGTATTTTCCAATAGTCATCTATTAGCTGGTTTGTTTTTGAGTCGCTAATATTATAAGTTGGTAACGCAACCGCAGTTTGACAGAAAAGTAATAATAATAAGGTTAAAATTTTCATTTTAGTTAATCGCTATCCTTTACTGAGAAACCAAAGACATACTCAGCATTCAAGCTGGTTTGCGTTATTATTTGTGCCCTAGAATATTTTGAATTATGAGCAATCTCTTCAACAATATAAGTTAAAAAACTAGGTTCATTGCGATTACTTTTTGGTCTAGGTTTTATATTACGCGGCAATAAATATGGCGCATCGGTTTCTAATAACAAGCGGTTTAAAGGGATGTCTGCAATCAATTCACGTAGATCTTTACCGCGTCGTTCGTCACAAACCCAACCTGTTATGCCGATATACATTCCGGCTTGTAAACATTGTTCTAATTGCGCTTTATCACCAGTAAAACAATGAGCGATCATTGCAGGTACTTTATTAAAATAGGGTGATAGTATTTCAAACCATAAATCAAAGGCATCCCGTTGATGTAAAAATAATGGCATATTTAGTTGGGCAGCCAATTTTATTTGTGCTTTAAAAACAGCTATTTGATTTTCTGGTGTAGAAAAATTTCGATTGAAATCTAAACCACATTCGCCAATAGCTTTAACGTTTTTATGAGAAGCTATTGATTTTAAATGATTAATGAAATCATCAGTGGCTTTATCGGCATCATGTGGGTGAATACCAGCTGTAGAAAATAACAACTTTGAATTTATTTCGCATAATCTTACTGCTTGCTCACTTTCAGCAATGTTGGTTCCGGTGATCAGCAGTTTGTTAACGCCTGATTGTTGTGCACGGTTAAGCACTTGCTCAATATCATCTGCAAAACGTGAGTTTGTTAAATTTACACCAACATCAATCAAAATTTATTATTCATCATTTGTTTCCACATCACTGCTGCCATTACGAGCATAAAAAGAAGCCACAATAATCCCTAATTCAAATAACAATAGCATAGGTATCGCAAGCAAGGTTTGTGAAATAATATCTGGCGGAGTTAATAACATACCTAAAACAAAAGCGCCTACAACAACATAAGGGCGCTTTGTTCTTAAACTTTCAGGCGTTGTAATTCCCGTCCAGCACATTAATACAATGGCAACAGGAATTTCAAAAGCGGCACCAAAAGCAAAAAACAATTTTAGAACAAAATCTAAATAGCTACTAATGTCGGTAGCTATAGTAACGCCTTCAGGTGCGACTGATGAGAAGAATGCAAAGACAATAGGAAACACACCATAATAGGCGAAGGCAATGCCTGAATAAAATAATGCGGTGCTACCAAACATCAATGGGGCAATTAATCGTTTTTCTTTCTTGTATAACCCAGGAGCCACAAAACCCCATATTTGATACAAAATAAAGGGCATAGCCAAGAAAAATGACAATACTAACGTTAATTTAAACGGTGCAAAAAAAGGAGACGCGACATCAGTAGCAATCATTTGTGAGCCTACTGGCATTGTTGCTAATAATGGTTGCGCTAAATATTGATAAATATCTTGGGCAAACGCTATTAATGAGCAAAATATAATAATCACACTGAGTACAATACGTAATAATCGTCCTCGCAATTCTAATAAGTGATCAAATAAAGTATATGATTGGTTAGCTGTTGTCATTCAGTTTGCTTTGGCTCAGTTGTTTTCGAAACTTCTGGTGGAATTACTTCTGGAACGGAAATATCACTTTCTGCGGAAACGATAGAGTTCTCAGGCTGTTTTTTTTCATATGGGCGCGTGACCATCGCTGCTGCTTCTTGCAAGGATTTAACTGAACTTGAAATATCAGCACTTAAATCTTCCATATTCTGTTGTTCTGCTTGTTTTAAATTATTATGCAGTTCGTGAATCCGTAATTCTTCTTGTAGTTCAGTTTTTACGGTATTACTAAATTGGCGAGCGCCTGAAATCCAACCGCGCACAGTTCTAATTGCTACAGGTAGACGCTCTGGTCCTAATACAACTAAACCAATAATTGAAATTAAAACTATTTCCCAAAAACCGATATCAAACATAGTTAAACTTGTTCTTTCTCAGCAGTTTTTTTGTCCACGTCAGTTGTTGTTTTTTCTACAGTATTAGACGTTTTATTGTCTAAAGACGAAGGTGTTTGCTCGTTATCTTCACTCACTGCTTTTTTAAAACCTTTAATAGCACCGCCTAAATCGCTGCCGATACCCCGTAATTTTTTAGTGCCAAAGACTAAAATTACAATCACAGCCACAATTAAAAGTTGCCAAATACCTATACTACTCATAAATTTCTCCTATAATTCTATTATCACTTATTATAAGGTTTCACTTACAAAAAGCACTATATAGCTTTACTTTATTTGAGATAAAACAATTTTAAGGAGAAAATTAATGATGTCAGCAGTACGTTTTTTTATCTTTTTATGTTTGTTTTTTTTATTTAATATTAATGCTCAGTCACAATTAATTCCTGAACAGAAAAAACAAGAGGTAAAACAGAAGAATATCGATGAAATTGTTCCTCCTTTAGCTTCAAAAAAGAAGGTGGTTTTGTCTGATAATAGTTCAGAAGATGATTGGGCAAATATATTTCATCAACAAATTAGCGATTCGGTTTACCAATCTGCATTTTGGTTTGATAGTTTTTTTTCCGTTAATGATAATGAACAAGAAGTGCCTAAAACTAATGCACGTATTCGCTTTGGTTGGCTTCCTAAAAGCACTGATTTATCAGGTATAGAAACGCGTTTTCGGATAAAAGTAACCCTGCCTAATTTACAAAATAAAGTTGATGTAATATTTTCAGATGAGAGTGACGACACACTTACAGATTTACCGCTAGAGACTTTTGATTCACAACAAGTGTTTAATAAAGAGTCTTTTAGTGCGGCACTAAGGTATATAAACACTAAAGATAAAAATAAATATACTGATACTCGCATTGGATTTTCTGCGGGAGATTTATTTGTTCGTTTACGCCATAAACGTCGCTTTACTTGGAGCGATACTCATGGCGTAAAAATAGAGCCAGCTTTATATTACTTTATTGGTGATGGTTTAGGTGCAAGATTGTTATTAGAATATAACTATCAAATAAATAGCAATGATCAGTATCGCGTAAATTACAGCATAAGAGCTTCAGAATCATTTAAAGGGCAAAAATGGAGATACGGACTTTATTATTTAACGCAGTTGGACCAGCAAAAAGCAGCAGTTTTTGGGTTAGTTACCAATGGTAAACATGATAGTGAAAAAGGTAGTTTTGTTGATAAATATAAACTCAGCTATCGTTATCGTTTTAATGCATTAAAAAGTTGGTTGTTTTTTGAAGTGGAGCCTTTTATTGAATGGGCAAAAGAAGATAACTTTAATACCGATCCTGGAATCGCATTACGTATTGAAGGCTACTTTCAAAAAAAATAGCTTCTAACATGTAGAATTTAGGCGTAGCTAATAACTGTGTTATTTATTTGCGTTTTTTTAATTTTTTCTGGATGGTTAATAAAATAACCTTGACCGAATTCACAACCCGCTGCTTGAACTTTAGCGAGCATTTCTTTACTTTCAATGCCTTCGGCAACTAGGCGATAACCAAACTTTTCACCTAAAGCACTTAGCGCTTTTATGAGTGATAAATTTTTATCACTACTGTTAAGTGAGCGTATAAAACTGCGATCTAACTTTATAAATTCAAAGGGATAGTCATGTAAAAAATTCATTGACGACATGCCCGCTCCGTAATCATCTAAAGCTAGTTTAACACCACACGATTTTAATTTTTTTAAGCTTTTTAACGATTGCTCTGGTTGCTGAGAAAACGCTAATTCGTCAAATTCTATAATTAAGCGTTCTGGTTGTTTGGTGTTTTTTCCAATTAAATTAATTAAATCATTTAATTGATGAATTTGATTTAAATGTCGCCCAGATAAATTTACAGAAATAAAGGTGTTCCTGTACTGTTCTTCCGCTTTCCATAATTCTAATTGTTGGCAGACTTGCTGAATAACCCAGTTTTCAATTTCTAAAATCATCCCTGTTTCTTCAGCCATGGTTAAAAATTCGCTTGGGGTGAGTAACCCTTTTTTCGGGTGATTCCAGCGCAATAAGGCTTCAAAGCCAATGGTCGTCGTTTTAGATAAATCTAGAATGCTTTGAAAATGTAATTCAAATTGTTGTTGTTTTATAGCTACTCGTAATTCTTGTTCTAAAGACATACTTGCCAATAATTGTTCGCGCATACTGCTGTCAAAAAACACGTAACGACCTCGACCAAGGCTTTTGGCTTGATACATTGCCGCATCGGCATCACGCAAAATTTCGTCTGCATCTTTGTACTGATTATGGCAATTACTTATGCCAATACTCGCACTTGAATAAACGGTATGACCATCTAAATCAAACGGTTTTTCAACTTCAATCGTTATACGGGTGGCAATTTCTTCAATGTCATCTTGGTTTTGTAATGAATCAAGCAATATAATAAATTCATCACCGCCTAATCGAGCTAAAATGTCGTTATCTCGAATACATTTTTTTAGTCGATGAGCAATTTCAATCAAAAATAAATCGCCAGTGTGATGCCCCAAGGTATCATTTATCATTTTGAAACGATCTAAATCGATAAACAATACGGCAGATTTATGATTAGGGTAACGCTTTAAATGGCGTAATGCATAAGTTAAACGATCAATGAGCATAGCTCTATTAGGCAATTTGGTTAACGCATCATGATGAGCATCATGATATAAACGTTCTTCAGCCTTACGTCGTTCTTCAATTTGCATGCGTAAATTTAAATTGCTCGCTTGTAATGCTTTAGTGCGTTCTGAAATTAAAGCTTCTAGCTCAGTGTTATTTTGCAAGCGTCGATCTTGTTCTGCTTTTCTCTCTATTGCAGAGGCAATATGTTGACCAATAAAACGTAATAATTTTAATTCGGAATTTTGATAGACATCGATATGAGAAAAATCCTGTACAGCTAAAACACCCGATATTTTTCCATCAATTAACAAAGGAACACCAAGATATGCTTTTGGAGTGGCAATATCATCATTGATGTAAGATGAATTTAATGGCTGAGAATGGAATGTGTCATCATTAGTTAGTACCGTAACTAAATTATTTTTAACTAAAACGGGTTGGGCTATATCGAGCACTAGTCGAGTTAGCCCTTTATTTTTACTACAAAATTGAGAAAGAATAATATCCTGATCCACGTAAAACGGAAATTCAATATCATTGCTTTTGTTGGTCAATAGAGCAATATAAAAGCTGCTTGAGCTAATGAGTTGTTTTATTTCTTGATGCAATTTTTGATAAAAAGAGGTTAAATCTAAAGAACTGGCGGTAAGCTCTGAAATGGCTAACAAAGCGCGTTGTAGCTTTTCGCTTTTTTGGCGTTCTATAATTTCTTGTTGTAATTTTTGATTTGCCTCTTGAAGTTTTTGAGTGCGGTTTTGAATACTGCACTCTAACAATTCTCTACTTTGAACACGGTCAATGGCAGTAACTAAATGAGTGGCAACAAACTCTAATAATTCACGATTTTTTTGATTGAAATTTTGTTTTTTATAGCTTTGCAATGCTAACACGCCAATAGTTTGTTTGCCGCGTTTAAGTGGTACACCAAGCCAATCTTCACATACAGAACCGTGTAATATAATATCGCCAGACTGCGCTAAATTTTTTCTTTGTGTTGCATTACAGTGTATTGGTTTTTGTTGGTGATAAACATGACCGGTTAAGCTTTCTAGCCAATTTTGATGTGTTAATCGTTTAAGAATATCGCGCTCTTGCACATTATGATTATAGGCAAGGGTTAGTTTTTCAGAGGCAGATGAGTCATCTTGTTGTGCTAATACAATAAAAAAACTATCAGCAATAAATAATGAGTTGATTACTGATTCTAAAGCCGGATAAAATTTTTGCATATCAGTAATTTTGCTCGCTAATTCTGATAATTGCAGCAAACTTGATTGCATGGTTTTAACATGACGATATTTTTTAAGCAGTGATTTTATTTTAGGTAAGTGTTTGTTGGCTATGTTACTAGCCTTATGATCACTTTTACCGAATTCCCTTGGTTCCATCAAGGCGCCCATATTTAATTATTAGTATTATTTTTATACAACCAGTCTACCAAAAAATTGATTTATTTGGCTAGTTATATTTTTGTTAAAAAGCCGTAAACACATAAAAAAACCGACTAACTTAGTCGGTTTAAATTAACAGCAGTACTTTATTGTGAGCTTTAGTAATTAACCATTGCGCCTTTTAACTTATTAAGGGCATTTTTTTCTAACTGTCTAACGCGCTCAGCCGAAATTTGATACTTACTCGCTAATTCTTGTAAGGTTGATTTGTCATCAGTCAACCAACGCGTTTGGATAATATCCTTGCTGCGTTCATCTAAATTTACCATGGCTGCAGTTAATTGACGTTGGCCATGATCTTCTTTATTTGAATTTTCAACTAAAGTAGAAAGATCTGATTGCTTGTCTTCAAGATACTGTGCGGGTGAGAAACTACCAACACTGCTGTCGTCATCGTCGCTAGATAATTCGAAAGCGGTATCTTGATTACTTAAACGCGATTCCATTTCCATTACGTCTTTAACCGTAACGCCTAAAGTATCAGCTACATTAGTTACTTCATCTTTACTAAACCAACCTAAGCGTTTTTTATTTTTTCTTAAATTAAAAAATAATTTACGTTGTGCTTTGGTGGTAGCTACTTTAACAATGCGCCAGTTGCGCAAAACATATTCATGAATTTCAGCTTTGATCCAATGAACGGCAAATGATACTAGACGAACACCAACTTCAGGATTAAAGCGTTTAACTGCTTTCATCAGCCCAACATTACCTTCTTGAATAAGATCTGCTTGTGGCAAACCATATCCTGAATAACCTTTGGCTACATGAGCTACAAAGCGTAAATGCGACATGATTAATTCTTGCGCTGAATTCAAATCATCATCGTTATATAAACTAGTTGCTAATTCTTTTTCGCGCTCAGCAGTTAACATAGGAATACTATAAGCCGATTGAATATACGACTCTATACTTCCACTTTGTGGGATTGTTAATGCCATTGTTTGCACTGGTTTACTCATGAAACACCTCCGTTTTTTCTTTACATCTTTCATCAAAGCTTCGCGATACTAGCACGCTTTTTCTCTTGAAACAAAGAGAAAAAGGGCTTTTATATGTTGCATATTGTAACAAATCTACCGATGAGACCTGATATGTTCTGTGTAACTTTCAATGAAAATAATAGAATTGTGATTAAGGTCAATTAATTACCAAATAAAATGAATTATTAGCTGCACTATTTTGCAATTAATCCGTGGTAGGTTCAATTAAGCGAATATGTTGACGAACAGAAATATAGCTGCCCACTAGGCCTAAAATAATTGCAAATAAAATTAGCCAAATACTTTCACTAAATTCCAAACCCTGTAACACAAAATTACTATTATACAGTTCAGTGAGTTTGTTCATTGCAGAGGTTAAATATTGTGCTAATAGTATTTCCGCGATGATTGCAAATAGACCACCAAATACGCCATACCACATGCCTGAATATAAAAAAGGGCGTTGAATAAATTGATCGGTCGCACCCACTAATTTCATCACGGCAATTGCTTCTTTTTGGTTTAAAATAGCTAAACGAATAGTGTTACCAATAATTAACACTACAGATAAACACAACAAAAATGCCAAACTGACCACAATATCTTGAATTAACTTTGCCATCGCTTCTAAGCGAGTTAGCCATTCTAAATCAAGCTTTCCCTGTGCTACTTCACGTTGTTTTTCAAGTTTAGCCAGTAATTTTTTTGCGGTATCGGCTTGCCCTGCGCGTTTAGTTGGCGTTACCAAAATCGTCGCGGGTAATGGATTTTTATCGATATAATTTAATGCTTGACCAAAACCAGATAGGATTTTGAATTCATTTAATGCTTGCTCAGCAGAAATATATTTCACTTTGGAAATTTCAGGATAAAGGCGAAGTTTTTGTAATAAATTTTGCGCACTTTTTTCAGAAGTAGATAATTTTAGAAATAAGGTGATTTCAGAGGCGGATTGCCATTGTTGGGTGATCTTTTCTGCATTTTTAACAAATAAATGGAGTGTAGTCGGTAACGTTAAGCTTATGCCAAGCACTAAAATGGTCATCACAGAAGCAACAGGTGTTCGCCATAAATCGCCTAAACTGCCGATGGCCTGCTGCATATGACGGATTGGGATTGCTAATATTCGTTGTTTTAAGCTGACGTCTGCTGCTGAATTTGATGGACTAAACATGTTCTTTATCCACGGTAGTTGATTGCAGTAAACCGTCGGTGATCATACTACCTTGTTTTAACGTTAAGGTTCTGTATCTCATTCGTGCAATTAAGCCTAAATCATGAGTGGCAATTAATATTGTTGTGCCAAGCGCGTTTAATTCTTCAAATAAGCCAATAATATCGAGCGATAATTTCGGATCTAAGTTACCTGTGGGCTCATCTGCTAAAATAATCGCAGGTTTATTTACAATAGCCCGAGCAATGCCAACGCGTTGTTGTTCACCGCCAGAAAGCATTTTAGGGTAACAACGTAGTTTATTGGCAAGATGAACTTTATCTAAAGCTGCGGCAACGCGTTTGTTAATCTCTTTAGCATTATAGCCTTCTATAATTAAAGGCAAAGCAACGTTGTCGTAAATAGTGCGATCCATAAGAAGATTATGGTTTTGAAATATCATCCCAATACCGCGACGAACATAGGGAATTTGATGATATTTGATTTGCGATAAATCGGTGTTATTTATAAATATTTGCCCTGATGTGGATTTTTCCATGAGACTGATAAGTTTTAATAAGGTGCTTTTGCCCGCGCCAGAATGACCTGTTAAAAAGGCCATTTCACCTGCAGCCAAGTTAAAGTCAACGTTCTTTAACGCTAAAAATCCACCAGGGTAGGTTTTACTTACATCATTAAAACGGATCATATGTATTAATTCTTATTTTTAGTAATCCTAAAGCGATATACTCGTCCATGCTGAAACTAGTACCATTAAGTGAACCATCATAAAATAAATGTTTAGTGTTTATCAAATAACGCTTCGATAAAGTCGTCACCATTGAACGGGCGTAAATCGTCAATACCTTCGCCGACGCCTAAATAACGAATGGGAATAGAAAACTTATCAGCAACAGCAAATATAACACCACCTTTAGCGGTGCCATCAAGTTTGGTTAAGGTTATCCCCGTTAAATTTACCGCTTCTGTAAATAATTTAGCTTGGCTTAATGCATTTTGTCCTGTACCAGCATCTATGGTGAGCATAACTTCATGCGGCGCTGAGTCATCAAGTTTTTTCATTACACGCACCACTTTTATAAGCTCTTCCATTAAGTGGCTTTTATTTTGTAATCGTCCAGCAGTGTCGGCAATTAAGACATCAACGCCTTTCGCTTTTGCTGAAGAAATGGCATCAAAAATTACCGAAGCACTGTCTGAACCTGTTTGTTGTGCAACAACGGGAATATTATTACGCTCTCCCCACACTTGTAATTGCTCTACCGCAGCAGCACGAAATGTATCGCCCGCAGCTAGCATGACTGATTTTCCTTGTGCTTGAAATTGTTTGGCTAGTTTTCCAATGGTGGTGGTTTTACCCACGCCATTCACACCAACCATTAAAATAACGTATGGCGTATTTTCTTTTGGGATCTCCAATGGTTGACACACAGGCTCAATAATTTTTCTTAATTCATTTTTTAATAAATCGTATAATACTTCAGCATCTTTTAATTGTCGGCGATTAGCCGATTGCGTTAAGGTATCGATGATTTTTTTTGTGGTGTCAACGCCAACATCAGCAAGTAATAAGTGCGTTTCAAGTTCTTCAAAAAGATCATCATCAATTTTTTTACCGCTAAATAAATCAAAAATGCCATCACCCAAGTTTTGTCGGGTTTTCGTTAAACTATTTTTTAGACGTGCAAAAAAACCTGATTTTTTTTCGGGTGCAGCGGTTAATTCAGTAATTTTTGTGCTTTCATCGCTCGCTTTTATGATTCCAGCAGTTTGATCATCTTCATTGTTTTCTTCTTTATTTGTATCTGCGCTTTCTACTTCTATCTCAGTAGTTTGTGATTGTTCAATATCACTTACTTTAATTGCGCTCTCAACTTCTTCAACGTTAGTTGTGGAGTCATCAATATCATCATCTATTGATTCCTCTGATAAGACTTGCTGTTCTTCGCTATTATTGGTGGCTTGTTGCTCTTTCTTGCTGTCTTTCTTCAGCCAAGAAAACAACCCTTTTTTCTTTGTCATAAATAATTTTTCGCAAAAGCTATTGGTTAACGGATAACACCGAGATAAAATTATCGATATACTACCACCTTAAGTTGGTAGACAAAACTAGTCTCACAGGTATAAAACAAAAATGATCGCACGAAGTCGAGCCAAATCAAATTTGAATACAAAAAATACGGGCAGTATTCGTATTATTGCGGGTAAATATCGTGGCAGAAAACTTCCTGTGCTCGATGCTGAAGGTTTAAGACCAACTACCGACCGAGTGAAAGAAACGTTATTCAATTGGTTGATGCCCTATATAAATGATGCAATCTGTTTAGATTGTTTTGCGGGTTCTGGTGGTTTGGGTTTCGAGGCGTTATCTCGCGGAGCAAAACAGGTTGTTTTTTTAGAGCTAAATAAAAAAGCTGCACAACAATTAAAGCAAAATTTAGCCTTAGTAAACGTAACTTCCGCGCAAGTAATGCAAACTGATAGTTTGGCTTTTTTAAGTAGAGCAAACGATGATTTAAATAACACGTTTGATTTGGTTTTTGTTGATCCTCCTTTTAGAAAAGGCTTGTTAACGCAAACCTGTACACAATTAGCCCAGGGCTGGTTGGCTGATAACGCACTAATCTATGTAGAATCTGAATCAGAATTTAACGTTAGTGAATTACCTGAAAATTGGCGTCTATTGAAAGAAAAAATTGCTGGTCAAGTGGCTTACCGTTTGTATCAACATGGTTGAATAACGTTCTTTCCAACTTAAAGATAGATGCTGCAGACTGAGCAAGTAACTTTATCTCCTCAAAAAGGTGTACATTTTGCTCTATGGCTACTAAAGTAGTGTTATAAAATAATCACTTACACTTAACAGCCTTTTAAGCTTTCAGCCAATATGAAATCACTTTTTTTATTTATTACCTTAACGGCCAATATTTTTATTACCGCGATAGCACAAAATTTCGATGTTGCTGAGTTTTCGGTTGAACCATACACCAGCAAAATTCAGCGTACTGGTAAACTTGCCTTTAAAAGAACTTTAAATTTATCTTTTAAAAGTAGCGGTTATTTAACCAAACTAACGGTTGATGAAGGCGATTATTTTAGTAAAGATCAATTATTAGCACGCTTAGACACAGCCGAATTAATTGAAGATAAAAATGTTAAGTATGCGCAACTATTACAAGCTAAGCGTGAAGTAAAGCGCATTAGTGAATTAATGAAAAGCAATTTAAGTTCACAGCAACAACTAGACGATGCCAATACTTTAGTCGAAACCTCTCGAGCAGTTTATAAGGTAGCTTTTTATAATTTACAAAAAGCACAAATTGCGGCTCCGTTTTCAGGCATAGTTTTAAAAAGATTTACTGAGTTGGGTGAGTTGCAGTCGCCAGGCCATGATGTATTGCAAGTGGCTGCACTTAAAAATAATTGGATCATCAAGGTTGCATTAACCGACAACGAAGTAGGCCAAGTAAGATTAAAACAACCTGTAACTGTTCATTTAGCGAATATAGGTACAGTAGCTGGCATAATTAGTAAAATTCCCGCGCTGGCAAATAATCAGAATAATCTGTTTACTATAGAAGTACTTTTACCTGAATTAATCCAAAAAAATGGCGTTATCGCGGGTCAAATGGCCGAAGTTATAATTGATTTTACTGAGCCAAAATCTGTTTACCGCGTGCCAGTATCTGCTTTAGTTGCGGTGGATGATAATGGTAAAGCGCTTATTGTTACGCAATCAATTTCAAATGAATTACAGCAGAAAGCTTTTGATATTTATAAAGTAGATAATCAATTTATCTACTTATTAGCAAATAGTGATGATCAGCCTATTCAATTAATCACTCAAGGTTGGCAAAATATTTCATTTAATAGATCGTCATTAAATGAACATTCCTCTAAAGCTCAATCAAAAAGTAAATAATTTATGCAGTTACCTAAAGCCGCAATAAATAATGCTCAATTTACCATCACGATTGTTATTCTTATGGTTTTGGTTGGTATTGTTTCTTATTTTGATATGCCGCGATCTGAAGATCCGCAATTTGATTTACCGATCACCTTAATTGAAGTTATTTACCCTGGCGCATCACCACAGGATATTGAAAGTTTAGTGGTGAATCCATTAGAAGAGGAAATTTCTGACATTGAGAATATTTTAAAAATAGAAACTCAAGTGAAAAACGGTGGCGCGCGCATCAACATTGAATTTAAATATGGTGTTGATGCCGATGTTTCGTATAACAAAATTAAGCAAGCAGTTAGTACGGTTAAACCCTCTTTGCCTGATGGAGTACAAGATTTATTCGTTCTAAAAGCAACACCTGTCGATGTTGCTATTATGCAATTGGCCCTATGGAGTGAACCGCTTGATTATAAAACAACTGAATATTATGCCAAGCAACTAGAGAAACGCTTAGAAGCCATACATGGTGTTAAACGGGCAAGTATTTGGGGGTATCCACTACAAATAGTAAGTGTTGATTTAAATTTAGCACTATTAAGGCACCATAACATTTCAGTACCTGAAGTTACGCATGCATTGCAGGGGAGAGCAGTCAATGTTACGCCTGGATTTGTTGATGCAACAACACGACGATTTAATGTAAGTAGTAGTGGCAATTATCAACACCTTAATGATTTATCTAATACAGTAATAAAATCAAGCGGCGATTTTGTTTTACGATTAAAAGATATTGCTAATGTTAATTTTGGTAATTTAGAACCAAGTTATCTTGCCTATTATGATAAAAAACCAGTAATATTTTTAACTGTAGAGCAAAGTTTAGGCACTAATATTTTTTCATTAACTAAAAATATTGATGCTGAAATTGCAACTTTCAAGAAAAATTTACCAGCAAAAATAAAAATCGATTTACTATTTAAACAATCTGATAGTGTAGAAGTACGTGTTGATGGTTTTTTCAAAAACTTATGGCAAGGGCTTATTGTTGTTGGCGTAATGTCATTATTGTTTTTAGGTATTAGAGAAGCGGTAGTCGTAATAGCAGCCATCCCGCTTTCATTTTTAGTTGCCATTGGTTGGCTTGATTTTTCTGGATTTGGTTTACAGCAAATGTCGATTGTTGGTTTGATCATTGCACTAGGCTTATTGGTAGATAATGCTATTGTTGTAACCGAAAGTATTCATCGAGAAAAACGTAATTTCACAAATTTACGTGATGCTGCTGCTGCAGGTACGAGCAAAGTAGGCTGGGCGGTTACCAGTGGTACGGTAACAACCATGTTTGCTTTTTTACCGATGTTGATGTTGCAGAGTAATACCGGAGATTTTTTACGATCAATGCCGGTTACTGTGGTGTTAGTTTTGTTTGCTTCGTTAATCGTAGCGCTAACGGTTACACCGATGTTAGCGAGCCGATTTTTTACCTTCAAACCTAGCAAAATTAAAACCTTGCAACATTATGCTAACCATTTTGCAGAAAACTGGTACGCTAGCTGGTTATCCAAACTAATTAAATTCCGTTTTGTCGTGATTATAGTTGCTATTATTAGTTTGGTTGCAATGTTGTCTTTGTTTACCCAAGTTGGTGTTAGCTTGTTTCCAAAAGCTGAAAAACCAATGTTAATGATTAATGTTGAAACACCCGCAAATTCTTCTTTATCTCACACTAATGAAGTGATGCAAAAAATTGCCAGTTATGTAGAAAAGCAACCTTTGGTTAATAAGGTTGCATTGAACGTTGGCTCTGCTAATCCCCGACTTTACTATAACGAAGTACCCAAACGCGGGATTGAAAAATATGGGCAATTGTTATTAGTATTAACCGAGTACGATGAAGTCAAAGTCACTAAATTAGTGAATAAATTACGGGGGGATTTCTCTCATTGGCAGCAAGCAAAAATTGAAGTTAAAGAATTTACTCAGGGCCCTGTAACTGATCAATCTATTGCGATTCGATTAATGAGCGATTCACTCGATAATTTAGAGCAAGTGGCTAATGATTTAGCGGCAAAAATGAAACAAACTCAAGGGATCATTAATATTGATAATCCAATAGGGTTAGCAAACACCGAGTTAGCGTTAAATATAGATTATGAAAAAGCAGGCTTATCAAATATTGATATTAATACCTTAGATAACACCTTAAAAACAATACTTTCTGGAACGGCAGTTGGACGCTTTAGTGACAATAATGGTGAAGATTATCCGATTGTTGTGCGTAGTAGCTCTCCAACAATGGCAGGCTTGAGTGACATTTATATTAATAATCGTTTAGGCGATGCAATTCCATTAAGTAATTTTGTTAAACCGCAGCTTAAAAGGGGTCATGCAGACTTTTTTCATTATCAAAAATTACGCATGGCCAAAGTTTCTGCTGATGTTAGTAAAGACTATTCTATTCCGGTTTTAACAGCAGAAATGGTGACGTTTTTAGAGCAGTATAAAATGCCTGAGGGTGTTTATTATATTTTGGGAGGAGAAGAAGAAAATCGGCAAAAATCGTTTGGTGGCTTAGCTCAAATATTATTAATCACCGCGATCGGTATTTTTGCCATATTAGTGCTGCAATTTAAATCTTTTTTACAGCCGGTGATCATTTTTAGTTCAATCCCTTTTGCCATTGCTGGTTCAGCTATTGGTTTGTTTTTATTTAATTTATCTTTCTCGATGATGGCTTTTATTGGTTTGATCAGCCTTTTTGGTATTGTGGTTAATAACGCGATAATTTTAATTGATACTACCAATCAGAATTTACGCGATGGCGATAATAAACACAATGCTATTATCAACGCCAGTTCAACCCGTTTTACGCCAATATTACTGACCACATTAACGACTATTGGTGGTTTATTGCCGCTCACCTTTTTTGGTGGTAGTTTATGGCAGCCGTTAGGGGTAGTGATTATTTCAGGTTTATGTATTTCGGCGCTATCAAGTTTATTGTTAGTGCCAGTGTTGACTGATTTAATGACTAAAATAAAGTGATTACCTCAATGAAGTTTTATATACTATTAAACATTAATGTCAGATAAATTTACACTTTACTTTATTAATTAAAATTCGCACATAAAAAAACACGCTAAATCAGTGTGTTAGTTGATGTGGTGTGTTTTTTGCATTTAATGGTGGATAATGTTCAAATCGATATGTAAATTATCAATGTAATTAGGTGAGTTATGAGTCAAAATAAACAAGAAACGGATTCTGTCGGCAATAAAGAACACCAATCGAGTCGCCGAGGATTATTAAAGAAAACGGCTATTGGTGCTCCTGTACTTATGACGCTAATTAATAGGCCTGCATATGGCGCTATTTGTACTATATCTGGTTTTCAATCGGTAAATCCTTCCGGTGTAACAAATACTAAAACAAATTGTGGTGGCTTCAGTCCTGGTGGCTGGAAGCATCCTGATAATGGTCAGGGTGGCACCGATGGTAATCGCCAACAATGGTATGCAGCTGGTTTTAATCCTAACCCTAGAGCTGGTTTGAACGATCCTTCAGCAACGTTATTTAAAGATGCTATAGCATTTGGGATGAATCCTCCTACTTATATGGATCCAAATATTACGATGAATGATGTAATGTTAAATCACCATAATAGCTTGGAAAATCACGCTGTAGCTAATTTATTAAATGCTAATTATTTTGTTGGTTATGGTATTTCAGCTGCAGACGTAGTGGGCTTGTATCAAGCTTTTTCTCTAAAATTAGATTCATATACTACTTCAAGCGGTACAACTGTTGATATTTCAACTATGACAGAAAGCTCTTTAAAAAGCTTTTTTGATCAATATCGTGTTTGATCAATATCTTTGATATATAGAATAAACGTATCAACTAAAATAAAGCACTATATCTGTTACCCAGAAGTAGTGCTTTATTTTGTTCAAGAAAAAAAAACGGTATTAATATCTTCTTTTGCAGCTAAGCTAATGGATTTTTTCATAAATAAAGAAATAGACCTGTCTTTTGAAGATATGATTAATTTATGTGAAATAGAAAGAAATGATACTACGCAAATCGCTCACCTTGAAGCGTGTTTATTACAGTTGACTGATCTGAAACTTCTTGAGAGAGCATAATGATAAAGGATTATGCTTTTTCCGAATTTCAAAAAAAATTAGCAACAACAGGCAGTTCTTTTAGAGTTGGTAGGTTTGTAGTCAATCTGCGTTCTAATATAACGAGTGTAGCTAAAGGTGTATATCAGTTATATGGTGAGAGTGATACTTTAAACCAGCCTTGTGATTTCTCTATTCAGTTAAAATCATCTTCTGGAATAAGACGTATAATAAAACCACAAGTACACTTTCTTTTTAACGGCATAGAGCCTTTCTCATCGCTACCTTTATCTCAAGCTTTTCCATTATTCGAGTGGGGAGCAAATTGGTGTGTTACGAATCACTTTCATGAATGTCTTGTTATTCATGCGGCAGTAGTTGAAAAAGATGGATTTGCTCTGATTTTACCTGGGCAACCTGGTTCAGGTAAAAGTACTTTATGCGCAGCGTTGGTTGAAATGGGGGGGTGGCGTTTACTTTCAGATGAACTTACTATGGTAAACTTAAATGGTAATGAAATATTGCCTAACCCACGCCCCATCAGTTTAAAAAACCAATCAATTGATATAGCAAAAACATTTTCTAACAAAGAGCATTTTACTCCGGTGGTTAATGATACTTTAAAGGGGTCCGTGGCACATTTAAAAGCGCCATTACAAAGTGTATTGGATTTTGATAAAAGCGCACTGCCTGGAGCAATTGTTTATCCAAAATATATGAGAGGTGTGGGAACATCTTTGCAAAAAATTTCAAAAGGTACCAGCTTTATAAAACTTGCGGAGCATTCTTTTAATTATTCAGTATTAGGAGAGCAAGGATTTCAAACATTATCTCATTTACACGATCAAGTTGAATGTTATGAGTATTGTTATGATGGTTCATTACCTGATGCTATTAAATTGATGGGATCCCTATTACCCTCATGAAACATAATACATTAATAGATTTTTTAATAAATCCTAAAGTTGTTTGTCATTGGGAAGAGATAACATGGCAGCAATTACTTCAACACGCTTATACAACTAATTTAACGGCAAGGGTTTATTGTTTTTTAGAAGAAAACAAATTGTTTCAACATGTACCTAAGCATTTAAAATGGCATTTTAGCTCAGCCAATAAAGTGTTTGTAGCACATAAAAAAGACGTACTTATTGAAGCCGAAAATATTACGCACGCTTTAACGATGGCTAAAATATCTCCGGTATTTTTAAAAGGTGCCGCTTATTTATTATCGAAAGATCCTTGCTGTAAAGGTCGATTGTTTTCTGATGTTGATATCTTTGTTAATAAAGCAGAATTGGCAGCAACAGAGCAAGTTTTGCGCTGGCAAGGATGGGTTGGAGAAGAGTTAGATAATCACGATGAAAAATATTATCGTGATTGGATGCACGAAATTCCTCCAATGAGAAACACCAAAACAAATATGACAATTGATATTCATCATAATTTATTACCTCTAGTAAGCCGAATTAAGCTTGATAGCGAACAATTATCTAGTGGGGTTATTGAGTGTAATGGATACAAACTATTGTCCCTACCAGATAGAATTTTACATAGCTCTGCCCATCTTCTACTCGATGGTGAGTTTAAGCATGGTTTTCGAGATTTACACGATATTTACTTACTCATAGCAACAGGTATTAAAGAAAATAAGTCTTTTTTATCTATTTTATTGGCTCGTTCACAAGAATTAAAAATTACATTAATATTATATTATTGCTTAAATTTGCTTATTCAAATATTTAAGATGAATATAGATGAAGATGTTTTGCAGCAGTGTCAGCGAGAAATAAGCACTCCCAAATCAATATCAAAATTTATATTAAAACTGTATATTACTGTGTTATCCCCATGTGAGATATTGGAAAAAAATACTAAATATAAATCAGCACTATTTCTTTTATTTGTACGTTCACATTGGTTAAAAATGCCTATACATATACTTATTCCTCATTTGTTATATAAAGCATTGGTAACACCCTATTTAGAGCGCCAAAAACAAAAACAATTAGCAGAATAACCAAAAAGGGTTGTAGCTTCATTCCGTAACTCATATTATAAAAACAGAATTAATTCATCGGTTTAATATTTTGGAACTATTCGGTTTATCAGGCTATATACTCGCAAGTTTTGCTTATTTTGTTTTTGTACTACTGCTTTTTGCAGCACGTAACCGAACACTTCTAGGTCGCTTAGTTTTATTAGGTAGTTTAACGAGTTTAGCGAGTTTCACTTTAGGCTCATTTCAATTAGAGCAGCATTTCTCTTTGAGAAATGTTTTTATTTTCGAAAATATCAAATTACTATTTTGGTCATTACTTATACTCACCACCCGTGAAGGGGTTACTTCTTTTAAAGAATTCTTTATTAATAGAGCAGTAAAACAATATCTTATTATTTGGACCGTACTGTCTTTAATTAGCTGGATTACAACTATCTATATTGGGAATAACAGCAAATATTTATTTATGCTATTTTTGGTGTTCAATTTGTGGGCAATGGTGTTATTGGAACAACTTTATCGTAATGCAAAAATTAAATCTAGGTGGGCTTTATGGCCAATGGTTATAGCGCTAGGTTCAATATTTGTTTTTGATTTCATTTTGTTTGCACAAGCTTCAATGCTTAATAAACTCGATTTTGATTTATGGTACGTGCGCTCATTAATAGGGATTGTTAGTGTGCCGTTATTACTCATCAGTACGCGTCGTATGAAAGATTGGTCGGTAAATGTATTTATTTCTCGAGAAATGGTTTTTTATTCCTCTATGCTCATGATCTCCGGCTTATATTTGCTGGTTATGGCGTTTGCTGGCTATATAATTAACTATTTAGGTGGGGAATGGGGCAGTAAAATCAGCATTGCGTTTTTAGTGATGGGTAGCATTGTACTCGCTGCATTGTTAATGACGGAACGACTACGAAGGGAAGTAAAGGTTTTTATAACCAAGCATTTTTTTGCAAATAAATATGAATATAAAGAAGAGTGGCTAAAGTTAATTGAACAATTAGAAATTAGTAAAACGGGAGATTATTATAAAACAGCATTGAACTGTATTTGTTCCACCTTAAAAATTTCTCATGGTTTAATTGTTAAAAAACAAAATTTAGGAAAATATGGAATTTTATATAATGAAGGGTTTAATGTAGATCAAAACTTATTCTTTCAATTGGAGAGTATTGATAACTATTGTCAGCAGAATAACTGGATTATTGATATTCGGGAATATGAGAAAGTTGAAAAAAGTTATCCAGAATTAACCATCGATAGTTCGGTGTTTGTACAATTAAATATTTCAATAATTGTTCCCATTATGATTGGTGAGCAACTTTATGGTTTTTTCCTCCTTTCGTCACCGCAAGAAGATAAAAAGTTGCTGAATTGGGAAGATCGTGATTTGTTATCGGCGATATCAAAGCAGCTAAGTCATTATTTATCTCTGAATGAAGCTAACGAAAAATTAGCGGAAGCTAAGCAGTTTGATGCTTTTAATCGAATGTCTGCGTTTTTAGTACATGACTTAAAAAATGTCCAAGCACAATTAACATTAATTACCAGTAATGCTAAAAAGCATCGTAATAATCCAGAATTTATTGATGATGCTTTTGAAACGGTAGAGTCTGCAGCTTCGCGTTTAGAAAAAGTACTTGCACAATTACGAAATAAAACCATGCTTGAGGCGCAACATAAAAAAATTGATATAAAGCAATTATTAGACAAAGTAGTGTTACAGCGAAATATTGACAAACCAGAAGTAGAATTATCTTTTGATGAATCGGTTGAAATGTTAATTGAAGAAGAAACTTTTTCTTCGGTTATCAATCATCTAATTCAGAATGCACAAGAAGCGACAAGTGATGATGGATGGGTTAAGATTAAAGCCTCGTATTTCAATGATAGTCTAAATATTGCCATAACTGATAATGGCAGTGGGATGTCAAAAAACTTTATTAAAGAGCGGTTATTTAAAGCGTTTGATACCACTAAAGGTAATGCGGGTATGGGCATTGGTGTGTTTGAAGCTAAGCAATATATTGAGAGTTTAGGCGGTAATATTCAAGTTACCAGTTTTGAAGGTAAAGGTACTACTTTTCACTTAACACTTCCTGAGACAAAATGAACAATAATAATAGATTTGGAAAAATAAATGGATAAGCTATTAATCGTAGATGATGATTTAGGCATTCAAAAGCAACTAAAATGGAGTTTTACAGATTACGAAGTTGTTTTAGCTGGAGACAAAGAAAGCGCTATTGCTGCGGTTCGACGCTATGAACCTAAAGTAGTTACTTTGGATTTAGGTTTACCACCCGATCCGGCGAACGCCTCTGAAGGCTTATCTGCATTAAAAGAAATTCTAACCATTGCCCCTTTCACCAAGGTAATTGTAATTACAGGAAATGACGATCGGACTAATGCACTGAAAGCAATTGAGATGGGGGCTTACGATTTTTATCAAAAACCAGTCGATTCAGATGTTATTAATATTATCGTCTCTCGCGCCTTCAGTGTTGCTAATATTGAGCATGAAAATCGAAATTTAAAATTAATTAATGGTGCTGATAGCGGCATCATCGGCAGTAGTGCCGCTATTGGCCGTTTACAGGCCATGGTGCAACGTATCGCACCCACAGGAATTACGGCTTTATTATTAGGTGAAAGTGGCACAGGTAAAGAAGTTACCGCCAACGCTGTGCATAAATTAAGTGATCGTAATAAAAAACCATTTATTGCGATTAATTGTGCTTCAATCCCAGAAACGTTACTTGAAAGTGAGTTGTTTGGTTATGAGAAAGGGGCTTTTACTGGTGCACATAAAACCACTAAAGGCAAAATTGAATGCGCCGAAGGTGGCACTTTATTTTTAGATGAAATAGGTGATATGCCTTTTAATTTGCAAGCAAAATTATTGCGCTTTTTACAAGAAAAAGTTATCGAGCGCTTGGGCGGCAGGCAGGAAATTCCAGTTGATGTGCGTGTGGTTTGCGCAACCAATCAAAATCTCGAAGAAATGGTTGCTGAAAAAACTTTTCGTGAAGATTTATTCTATCGCGTTAGCGAAATAACGCTGAATATCCCACCACTGAGAGACCGTGATGATGATGTTATTATTCTCGCCCAGTATTTTTTGCATCAGTATGCCGCAGAGTATAAGCGTAATATAAAAAGTTTTGCTGAAGATGGTTTAAGTGCAATAAAAATGCATAAATGGCCCGGAAATATTCGAGAATTACAAAATAAAGTAAAAAGCTCTGTGATTATGGCAACAGGCACGCAAGTGACAGCTGTTGATTTAGGCTTCTTTGATCATGAAGATGTAAATTATGAATTATCGCTTAATTTAAGAACCGTTAGAGAGCAGGCAGAAACTATTGCTATTCAAAAAGCTTATGGATTAACCGAAGGGAATATGTCTAAAACGGCTGAGTTATTGGGTATTACACGGCCAACACTTTATTCGTTGATTGAAAAATATTCTTTAAATATGAAGTAATTCTCAACGACTGGATATCAAACGAAAATCTAAAAGCTTGTTAAATAGGCCCTGTAAATTAATTTGTTACAGGGTCGGTTAATTTTTCCACATTTACTCATCTTTTATATTTACCTGAGCAAACTCTCTATTTTTTTGTTTAAGCATTTTATCAACATAGCGAGCCATTTTTACTTTCTGCTTGATCGTGGTGTCTAATACTTCTTCAATTTCACGTAAAACTTCACGAATGTTTTCAACATTTTCTGAAGAATTAACAACAACCTGTGTTGGTTCCATGCTTTTAAGCTGCTGAGCATTTAATGAGCCAGTGAGTTCTATCTCCATTTCCTCAGCAACTTCATTAATGGCATCACTGTTAATAATTTTTAATTCTTCTAAAAAAGCGAATAATAATAATCTATCAACGAAGATATTTATTTTACGAGGAACACCTAGGGTTTTTTTATGAATTAAATCAAAAGCATTTTCTGAAAAAAGCTCATCATTATTACAATTGGCTTGATGTAAACGATGTTGAATATATTCTTTTACTTCATTGCACGTTAATGGCTTTAAATGTGCAGAAGCAATAATACGTTGACGAAACTGCTCCATATTTGGTGCTTGAATAATACCCTTTAATTCTTCTTGCCCAAGTAAAAAACTTTGAATAAGCGGTTTATTATCTAGTTGGAAGTTAGATAGCATGCGCAGTTCTTCAACCGTTTCTGCAGGTAAATTTTGTGCTTCATCTACCAGTAATAACGCTCGTTTACCTTGTTTATGTAAACTTACAAGAAACTTTTCAATACTTTGTAACAACTCAGCTTTGCTATTACCCTCTACTTCTATACCAAATTCTGAGGCAACCAATTCGAGCAATTCTTGAGGATCAAGCTTCGTGGTAACTAATTGAGCTGCGACAATATTTGAATCACCTAAATTGTTTAATAAGTTACGGGCAATAGTTGTTTTTCCAGTACCAATAGGTCCGGTAATAACGATAAAGCCTTCACCTTGGTCTAAGCCATACTGAAGATAAGATAGGGCTCGCTGGTGGTGATTAGAAGCGAAAAAAAAGCGTGGATCAGGACTTAGCTGAAAAGGACGTTCGGTAAAGCCGTAGTATTGTTCATACATAAATTAAAATTCTTTGGTGATGTTAATTATTGCGCGAGTTTCAGTGTAAGTGCGAGTTTGTTGAGTTGAATTCCTGTCTAGGTATTGCAGACTAATATTGCCAGATAATGAACTAGCAAGTTTTCGAGAATACGTTGTTGAAATGCTACGATAATAGTCTTCTTGGCCATTACCTTCAGTGCTGTTTTTATCAAAATGCTGGTGGCGAAAATTAAACGCGAGTTTAAGATCACTTTTACCACTAATCTTGCGAGAGACACTAAAGTTACCATTAAAGAGATCTTCCACTCTGTTAGTGGTTAAACTTTCTCTATTAGTATTATTAACGTCAAGTCTAAAGGTAGTACGAGATAAATTTAAAGAAGACTGCCAAGCTAGAACCTTGTTTAAAGAAAATTCGTTACCTTCAACTAATACTTGGTCAAGCAAGGTGACTAACTGATAATTATCAAAATCAATATTTGTATTTGAATCTAATAAACAAGCGGATACATCAATATCTACACTTGCGCCGTTTGGGCACCAAAAATTACCTAAGCTTATTTGCCTAAAACTGTTACGATCAAATGCTTCTACTGTTTCATTATAGGTTAAGCTATTGGTTAACCTTCTAATTTTGTGCTGAAAGTTAACTTTGTAAGAATCCCCAAAAAATCGTTTGTTGTAGCTCGCTTCGAGTGTTGTTCTAGTTGATGGTTGCCAATTTACTGTAGCCGAAATATAGTTGTCACTTTTTGTTTTATCCGCAACATAGTTATAAGAAAGATCCAAATTGAAGTGGGATGCAACTCGCCAGCGTATACCTGGCCCCCAAGATGAGGTTCCTGTGTTACGGTTGCTACCAAAATTTCCGGTTGAATCTTCATTAAAATAACGGACGAAAGGGCTAAATCCGATATCAGTGATAATACCTGCTAACGCCTCAACGTTATGAATTCGCCCAGTTAAATCATTGTTATGACGTTCCGAATAGTTGCCTGACAATTGCCATAAAAAGTTTCGAGCTGAATTACCATTTTGTGTTTTTATCGTAGCAATATAGCCATTACTTTCACCAATGTTATCCGCTGCTTTTCTGATTTGATATTCCCAAGATGATTCAATTGAAAAACGGCTATTAGTCACATTGTATTCGAGACCTGCTTGGTAATTTTTTGTTTCAACCGTATCACCAGACACGATGTCAGCCAGGCTATTATTTGCACCATTTTTATTTTGATTTGCTATTGTAGCGCTGGCGGTTATTGCAAGGCCATTGGCCCATAAGGAATAACGAGCATTAGTGTTTAAGGTTTTGAAGCTATCGTCTAGCGCATGGTTATGACTATAAGAAGCAAAAGTATTTCGGCCATCAAATGAAAATTCGGCAAGCCTAGATTTAAATTGGCTGTTAATTCCTAATGTACTTCTGTTTACAAAACTGCCAATAGAGTTGATTTGATCAAGTTCAACATTATCGCTATAAGTTTCATCTATGATTATTTGGGGATCGAAAGTCCACTCACCAGCCTGCACGTTGAAAACAGTTGATAATAAAGTTATTACCGATATTAACGGCTTTGAGTAAAAACGCTTATTTGGCTTGCGAGCCGTATCCATAGCCATAGTAGCCATAAGCATCCTTTGTTGATTTTAAAGTTTTATTCATCACCAAGCCAATTGCTAAATCTTCATTCAGCAGACTGGTTGCACGTTTTACATCTTCAATTTTTGTTTTTGATTCTTCAACCACAACAAGTGCTTGCCCCATTAAACTAGCCAGTACAGGTGTTTCAGTAATTCCTAAAATAGGTGGGCAATCAAAAATCACTATTCTGTCAGGATAACGTTCAGCTAATTCTTTTGCTAAAGCCACCATTTTATCACTGGCGAGTAACTCATTAGTTAAATTATGAGGCCTACCTGCGGGCACAATTTTTAAGTTGTTAATGTTAGTGTTGTAAATAATATCGCCTAGAGAATTGACTTCAGAAAGTAAATATTCAAGCAATCCATCTCGAACATCAAATTCTAATTCTCTATTTAAGCTTGGTCTCAAGACATCCGCATCTATTAATAGCACGGTTTTATCTTGCTCTAACGCAATACTCAGCGCTAAATTAATTGAAATAAAAGTTTTACCTTCATTAGGATTTGAACTAGTAACCATAATCAAATTGCTGTGATCTAAAGTTTTTGCGCCACCCCCAAAAGCATTGTTCAACAATTTACGCTTTATGCCACGAAATTCTTCTTGAGTTACACGTCGACTTACACCATCAAACATATAGCCACGTTCCACTAAACTGGTTTCGTTTAATATAATATCGTTACTCGAAGCTGTTTTATTAGGTTTTGATGGCGTTGATGGTTCAATATTATTTGGGGCTTTTTGTATAGATGAAGTTGTATCATCATGGCTGTTTTTTAGAGTGTTCTCATCACTTTGAGCTGTAATTGCGGAATCCGCTAATTTTTCTTTTGCTTTCTGTTTTGCTAAGGCTTTTTCAATAATACTCATAATTAAAATATCCTCTTTAATGGTGCTTGCACTAAATCAGGAAATAAAAAATAGCTAATAAACATCATTAAAATGCCTAACAACACTAAATTAGACGCCATGAAAATATAGGTTTTCTTTTTGTGCCATTTTTGTAAATTTAAATTTTCATTAGCTGAAACCATACCAAAAATCGGAATACCGGTTGCTTTAGATAATTGGCTACCTGAAGTAACAATAGGGTTTATTTGGCTCATTAATAATGAAATGCCTATACCTACCCCAACACCTAAAATCGTTACAGCAACGAAATAAATCATTCGTGGTGGTCCTGATGGTTTGGTCGCTGTTCTTGGTGGATCAATTGTTTTAAATTGAATTTTATCCGTTGTTTCATCAGCTTGCTGTGCTAAACGAGCAGTTTCGCGTCTGTTTAACAAATCATCATATTTTTTCTTTGTTATATCATAACCGCGATTTAGCGCAACAAGCTCAGCTTCAATTTCGGGTAAAGTATGAATTTTACTCTCTAATTCTTTAACTCTTTCGCGGTAGTTTTGAGCTCTAACATTAAGTGAGGCTACTTGGTTTTCAAGTTGATTAACTTGTATTTGCACTTCTTGCATAACTGGACTCTGATTTAATACAGAGCCTTTACTTTCGCCAGAGGCGGAAGATATATATTTTTGTATTTCTTCACTACGCTGCTTGTTTAAATGCTCTAAACGGCGTTTTACTTCCCTTACATCTGGGTGTTGTTCAGTATAACGTAATTGTAAAGAATCCAGTGTTGCTTCTAATTCGGCTATGCGGCTATCAAAAGCAGTTTTTATACTATTTTCGCCTGTAATTTTATTTTCAGAATTGGCGATCGCATTACTGTCAATATGTAATTGAGCTTTAGCTGAAGCTAAACGAGTTTTAGCCTCTAATAACTCTAATTCAATCGATTTTAAGCTTTGTTTAGAATTGTTTAATTGATTATAAAAACCACCAGATTGATTGGGTAAAACACCACTATATTTTTGTTTGAAATCTGTTAAACGTGCTTCTGCAGCAGCAAGACGGCTTTCATATTCTTTAATTTGAGTATCTAAAAATTTCTGTGCGGTATCAGAATCACTTCTTGTTTCACCTAAGGTGTTTTCAATAAAAACAGTTAATGCAGATTGCACAATATTTCTGGCCATTTCAGCATTTTTATCAGCTATCGATAAAGTATAAATATTTTCACGACCGGCTGTGGTAATTTTTAAGTCTTCTTTTAACCGTTCAATTATTTTTTCGTACTCTTCTGTGTTATTTGCTTGCACGTCGAGATCTGTCATACGAGTTATGCGTTCAAGATTAGGGCGACTCAATAACGTTTTAACCATTAATCTTATTTGTATATCCGGATTAGTTTCAACGGTTAACCCTCGAAGTAATGGTCTTAGCAATGACTGGGTATCAACATAAACTCGAGCTTGAGATTCATATACATTTGGCATTTGTGCAACAAAATACCAGCCTAATGGACAGATAAGCCAAGTCGATATCATAATATAACGACGTTTAATCCAAATTCCTTTCAGATAATCAATTATCTGTTCAAGTATTTCTTGCATTCATGGCCTCTAAAAAAGGGTTAATATTAATTATACAGATTCTGAAACAAGTTCAGAATGACATGATTTTTATAGCCATACTGACCAAGACATCATGCTTTTTATTGTCATGCTGATAAAGGTCAGTATCTATGAGTATTCACATCAATTCATTTATTTAAAGGAAATTGGTTAAAACCATGCTTCAGGAATAATGATAATGTCACCAGGCAACATATCAACATTGGCCTCAATTTCTCCATCTTTTATTAAATCTTTAATATAAATGTTGTACTGTTTTTGTTGACCATTTTCAATTCTTACCAATACAGCATCATTACCATCAGCAAATTCAGTTAAGCCGCCGACGCGAATCATTACATCAAGCAATGTCATATCTTGGGTATAATTAATAGATTGTGGTTGAGCAGCTTCACCAATTACACGAATTTGCTCACTAAATGGGCCGACAAAATTGTTAACAGTTACAGTAACAATTGGATCTCTTAGGTAGGTAGCCAATATTTTTTCAATAGAACGTGCTAATTCTGTAGGCGTTTTACCCGAAACTGGAATATCTTCTACCAAAGAAGTGGTAATCATACCGTCTGGGCGAACTACAAAAGTGCCTGAAACTTCGGGATTTCGCCATACGAATATATTTAAAACATCACCTGCGCCAATTAAATATTTATATGATGAAACATCAGTAGTATTTGAAGAATGTATAGTTGCACTTGGCAATGTCGGTGAGCTACAACTGATAATCAATTGAGTTAATAGAATTAATACCAATATTTTGATTTTTTGGATAAAGCGATTTTCCATGGTTTATTACCTTTTTTGACAGTAATTTTATTGTGATTACACTAAGTTATCAAATTCTATTTTATTTTCATACAATTTGCACTATCTTTCGTTTTTCTAACAAAGTAAATCCTTTGTATCTAATTATTTGCTTTATACAAATGAAGTAAATGCAATATTTTCAAGAACCTTGAAACGAAATAATTAATAGCATTGAAATATTTGAATAACTTTACTTTAGCCGGAAAATCTATTCTAATATAATGTCAGAAAAAGGGAGTAAGTCTCGCAATTTAGATCACAGTTATATTTCAGATCCCAGATTTAAAGTGATATAAAGAACGATTGTTCTGAATGGATTCTTACTTAAGGTGCTGTAAAATTCTGTTGCTCAAACCAGATTCTGTTAATTTGATGAGTGGGTCTCTAAGAAATGGCCTACAAATGGAAATATAAAATGTATATTTCAGCTTCATGGTAAATTGCTAAGGTAAGTAAATAATACCTTAAAGCTATATTTTGTTGTTCACTAGTATAATAATTATAATAGGAAGTTAATAGCACTAATGTCTAGTCCTAAGTTTCGAGATTTGTCTTCAGCAAGTAAATTAGTGGTTATTATTGAGTTCGCGTTATTCGCAGGATCAATATTTTTATCACTTTATTTAAATACTCAATTTAATTTTATAGAACAACCTGAGATCCCCAAAAATATTCAGCTTGTTTACTCGTTCATCTTTGCATTAATGGTGCAATTGTCTTCTCTGGCTCTTGGTTTGTATAACTCCAAGTTACGAGAAAATTTACGTGGTGTGATTCGTCGAATGTTAGTTTCAGTGGCGATGGGATTTTTCCTCTTCACCATCATTAATCCGTTTTTTGGTATCCACGCTTTGAAAATTGAATTGATCGCAATTTCTTCGGTAATTAGTTTTATCTTAGCCAGTTTTTTTCGTTGGTTTACTCTACATATTGATTTTTTTGGGTTAAATAAGCGAAAGGTACTTGTTATCGGTGCTGGCGAACGAGCAGCAATAATAGAACAGCGTATGCGACGAGATGTAGATAGACAAGGATTTTTATTACACGGTTTTATCGTGATGAATGGTGATAAAGAAAAAGGTGTAGTAAGAGAAAACCGTATCGACTTAGATAGTTCATTAGTAAATTATGCTTTAGAAAATAATATTGATGAAATTGTGGTCGCTTCTGATGAGCGTCGAGATAACCTACCGGTAGATGAGTTATTTGCCTGTAAAATACGAGGCGTTGAAGTTACTGAAATATTAGATTTTATTGAACGTGAAACGGGACAAATTGCGGTTAATTTAATTTATCCAAGTTGGGTGATTTACTCAAATGGTTTTGCATCAAATAATTATTTACGAAATGCCTTAGATTGGATTTTTAATGCGACAATGGCTTTTTTCCTCTTTATTTTTGCTTGGCCGATTATGTTGATCACTGCTTTGCTGATAAAAATGGAAGATGGTTTAAAAGCACCTGTATTTTATTCACAAGAGCGTGTAGGTTTAGATGGTCAAGCATTTAGTATTGTAAAATTTCGTAGTATGCGTATAGATGCTGAAAAAGATGGCGCAAAAATGGCCTCAAAAAATGACGACCGTACTACTCGTGTTGGTAAACGTATTCGTAAATACAGAATAGATGAGTTACCACAATTATATAATGTAATGCGTGGCGAAATGGGCTTTGTTGGGCCACGCCCAGAACGTCCTGAATTTGTTCAGGGTTTAGTAAAAACTATTCCTTACTACAATGAACGCCATAATGTTAAACCAGGGTTAACTGGCTGGGCACAATTAAAGTATCCATATGGCGAAACTGATGCTGACTCATTAGAAAAATTAAAATACGATTTGTATTACATTAAGCATCGTAGTTTTATGCTAGATTTATTAATTTTAATTCGCACAGTAGAAATTGTGTTATTTGGACAAGGTAGATAATGAATTTGTCAAATCCAAGTTTCAGTCTATCTTTCGTTTTTGAATTTGTAGGTCGGAATTTATTCCGACAAATACAAAAATTGTTATATGTTAAAAAATATAGTCGCACTAAAATACGACCTACATGGTCATTTTTTCCGAAAAATATGACCAACACCACTAAGGTTTTACCAATGTCCCCAGGATTTTACTCATGACAAAAATCATCAATGCCATGACAGTAGACGTTGAAGACTATTTTCATGTGTCCGCTTTTGAAAACACAATTGAAAAATCTAACTGGGATAATATGCCATTACGTGTTGAGCATAATACCTATCGTTTATTAGAGATTTTTGAAAAACAGAATGTTAAAAGTACTTTTTTTGTTTTAGGTTGGGTAGCTAAACGTTGCCCTGAATTGATTAAAGCAATTGTTGAGCAAGGGCATGAAATAGCGAGTCACGGCTATTCACATCAACGAGCAACCGAAATGACGCGAGCAGAATTTACCGAAGATGTTGAGCAAAGTAAAAAAATACTTGAAGATGTTTCGGGCACACAGATTTTAGGTTATCGCGCACCAAGTTTTTCAGTGAATGACTCAAATACGTGGATCTATGATGTATTAGTGGAGTTAGGCTTTAAATACAGTTCAAGCACTTACCCAATAAATCATGATTTATACGGCGTACCTGAATGGCCACGTTTTGCTTATCAGCGTGAAGAAGGTATTTTAGAAATACCCGTTCCTACTATTCGTAAAAAAGAAGTAAACACAGGTATAGGTGGCGGTGGTTATTTTCGTTTATATCCTTATTGGTTATCAAAACGCCGAATAGATAAATTTCACCAACAAGAGCAGCAACCTTATAGCTTTTATTTTCATCCTTGGGAAATTGATCCACAGCAACCGCGTGTTAAAGATGCACCATTAAAATCAAAAATTAGACATTATATAAATTTATCGGCGATGGAAGGTAAACTTGAAAAATTATTACAAGATTATCAATGGTCAACAATGAAAGATGTTTATTTAAAATCAAATAATGTTTAAGTAAAGGAAGTAAAATAGATATGTTTACAAACAGGTATGTTGCTAACATTATACTTATTGGTTTAGTTCTTTTGAGTGTTGTTTTCGCATTTTACGACTCCGTTGATAAACTCGCGTTAACTTGGTTGAACTCTAATACATACGGACATGGCTTCTTAATTTTACCCATTGTTTTATGGCTTGTAGATCGCAAAGCTTACCTTTTAAAAGACATTACCGCTCAACCCTCCCGTATTGCCATTATTTTTGTGGGACTTTTTTCTTTTCTATGGTTCATAAGCGTATTAATGTACGTGAATGTTATTGAGCAATTTGTATTATTTACACTGCTAATTGTTTTAACCTGGGCATTTTTTGGTTGGAAAATAGTCAATGCAATAAAATTTCCTCTGTTCTTTTTATATTTCTCTATACCTATTGGTGATTTTTTAATTCCTTATTTGCAATTTATTACTGCAGATATTTCAGTTTATTTAATTCAAATTTTAAATATACCTGTTTTTAGAGATGGTATGTACATACAAATCCCTAATGGAAATTTTTTGGTGGCAGAAGCATGCAGCGGAATTCGCTTTCTTATTTCTACCGTAACCATCGGTGTGCTTTTTTCTTATTTGAACTTTACCAAAGTATACAAAAAAATATTATTTGTCTTTCTATGTTTTGTAGTAGCAATAGTCGGTAATGGTATTAGAGCTTTTTTAATGATCCTTATTGGCCATTTGTCAAACATGAAAGCAGCCGTGGGTTTTGATCACCTTGTTTACGGTTGGGTATTTTTCAGTATTATCATCGTTATATTATTTGTTATCGGATCATATATGTCAGATCCTGAAGAAGACATTAAAACAAATGACACGATTAAAAGTAACACCACCAATATTCAAGTGTTTCCATCGGCAGCCTTTATTTTACTTATAGCAATGGCATTGTTTATAGGGCCAGCATTAAATTATAAGTATCATGACTATTTAAGTGAAATGTCTGTTAAAAATACAGCTGAAAAAACTAAAGTGAGCGAAACGGGTGATATTAAAAAAGCGTGGTTACCAAAATATCCAGATGCGGATATAAAACATTCTTCTACGATAAAATTAAATGGCAGTGCAATCGACACTTTTTTTGCTAAATATTATGTTGAGAATGATGAAAAAGAAATTATAAGTTACAAAAATAGCTTGTTCGATTTAGAAAAATGGTCACTAAAATCATTATCATCAAATAGTGTGATCGATTCTCGTGGGCGTGAAATACCTTATACCAATTACACCATCGTTAACCTCAAAGGAAAAGAACGACAGATTAGGCTCACATACAAAGTTAATAATGTTTTGGTTGCCAACAAAATTCATTTTAAATTATTACAGTTGATTAATAAAATTATGATGAAAGATTTTGGCGGCGAGGTCATTGTTATTTCTACAAGCGAAAAACACCATGCGGATACAATCCTAAATCAATTTATGATAGAAAATTTCGACAGTGTCGCATCATCAACTACTTTGCCTAACTAGAGTAATATAATTAATATGTTTATTTCTACCGTAATTCTATCCTACAACTCAGCTAAGCCTATACGAAGGTGTTTAGATGAACTGATACAAGCGTTATCAACCTTTGATTGTGAAAACGAAATTTTTATCGTTGATAATGGTTCAAAAGATGGCAGTGTAGAATTAATTGAACAATATAAAACACAACATCCTGATCTAATTAAACCTATATTTTTTAAAGAAAATACAGGTACAACTTATTCTAGAAACGCAGCTTTAAAAAAAGCAACGGGTGAATATGTATTGGTTTTAGATTCCGATGCTTACATCTCAAACGAAGCCATTAATACACTTACACAATATTTAAAAGTAAACAGCAATACAGGCATGGCCGTACCACGCCTTTTTTATAATAGTGGTAATTTTCAATTATCTTGTGACATATTTCCAACGTTAATTCACAAATTTAAACGTTTTTTATTCTTAAAAAAAATGGAAGAACAACCACATGAATTACAATCTATAGATAAACCTATTGATGTTGATTATGCCATTTCAGCATGTTGGATGTTAAGTCGAGCAGCCGTTGATAAAACGGGCTTGTTTGATGAAAAAATATTCTATTCACCTGAAGATGTAGATTATTGTTTAAGAGTATGGGAAAGCGGATTTAAAATTACCTATATTCCCTCTGCTGAAGTAATTCATGATGCTCAAGAGCTTTCGCGTGGTTTTAAACTCAGCAAGTTTCATTTTTCTCACCTTAAAGGTTTATTCTATTTAATGAATAAGCATCACTATTTTTGGGGATTAAATAACCTTTACAAACGATTAAATCGTTTTTCTTAAGTGAATAATTAGTTATGTGTGGTGTTGTCGCTATTTATCATCATGATCAAACATTTGAATTTGATCAAAACGTTATTGAAAATATGAACAATAGCCAACATCATCGAGGTCCTGATGATCAAGGTGTATATATTGGTAAGGGCATAGCTTTAGCGCATACTCGACTTTCAATTATAGATATAGACGATGGACATCAACCATTATTCGATCAAACCGATACTGTGGGTATTACCTATAATGGTGAAATTTATAATTATCAAGAATTACGCAGTGAGCTTATTCAATTAGGTTATAAATTTAACACTAAAAGTGATACCGAAGTTATTGTAAATGCGTGGCGAGAATGGCAAACAGATTGCCTAGCTAAATTTAATGGTATGTTTGCCTTTGTTTTATTCGATAAAACCACCCAACAAGTTTTTGCAGCTCGCGATAGATTAGGTATAAAACCACTGCATTGGACAAAAACAGAAGATAATCAAATCGTTTTTGCCTCTGAAATAAAAGCACTTAAACGCCATCCTAAAATAAAATTTGATCTGAACCATCTATCGATAGAAGATTTTCTTTCTCTTGGCTATATTTTAGAGCCAAAATCTATTTATACCTCAATTAATAAATTAGAGTCGGGTCACTATATATTATTGAATCAAAACACACCGGATGTTTTCACTAAAAAGTGCTATTGGGATGTAAAAAATTACATTAATAGTGATATCAATAGTTTTGACATCGATAAAATTCATCAACAATTAAGTCAAGCTGTTAAAAAGCGAATGATTGCAGATGTTCCTTTGGGTGCTTTTTTATCTGGAGGTTTAGACTCATCTGCAATTGTTGCGTTAATGGAGCAACTCAGCGCCGACAAAATAATTACCAGTTCGATTGGTTTTGATTTATCCCAATATGACGAATCTTATTTTGCAGAAAAAGTAGCAAAACATTTTAATACCGACCATTCAACAACCAATGTTTCTGTAAACGATTTATCTTTAGTTGATCTCGTTGTTGATATTTACGACGAACCTTTTGCCGATAATTCAGCGATACCAACATTAATACTAAGCAAGGTAACGCGTGAAAAAGTTAAAGTTGCCTTGTCTGGCGATGGCAGTGATGAATTGTTTTTTGGCTACCGTAATTATCAAATGTTAAGAATGGAAGAGAAGTTACGTCATTTCTTACCAACAAAAATCGCTAAGCCACTATTTGGAATATTAGCAAAATATTATCCAAAATTAGATAAAGCGCCGCGATTTTTACGTGCAAAGTCAACTTTTCAAGCGTTAGCAAGTGACGCAGTTACTAGTTTTCATAATGCTATGTCACTTTCGAATACCTCAACATTAAACGCCCTTTATTCATATCAATTTAAAGAAAATTTAGCGGGTTATAGTTCATTAAAGCAATTTAAAATATTGGCCAAAGAGCTCGAACATTTAAGCCCGTTAAAGCAGATACAATATATTGATTTTAAAACGTATTTACCTGGTGATATTCTGACGAAAGTTGATCGTGCTAGCATGGCAAATTCATTAGAGGTTAGAGTACCATTACTCGACTATAAATTAGTTGAATGGGGTTTAGGGTTAAACGAAAAGTTAAACTTTAAAGGCAAAAAAGTTAAACAAGTATTGGCAAAATCCCTTAAAGGCTTGGTGCCAAAATTTGTATTAGACCGAGATAAAATGGGCTTCACTTCTCCTCTTGATGAATGGATACGTCAAATACCTAAAGAAGCATTAGAAAAACGAATTTTTTCAGAAGAACTTGTATCACAAAACATTTTTAATATAAGAGAATTAAAGTTGCTTATCGCGAAGCATCAGTCCAGAAAAATTAATAATGGCGTGTTAATATGGGGGCTGCTTATATTGGCATCCTTCTTAAAAAAAGAGCTAAAGGAAAATACATAAATGTGCAGAATATATGTAAAACACCCTTTACAATACGCATGCGAATGCGCATAATAAATTAAAGTTTAAAAAGGGTTTAATTATGCAAGTTCTATACGATTTTAACGCACCAAAAAAAGCAACAAACCTAAGTTTAAATAGTGATTTACTAAAAAAAACAAGGGCGCTTAACATTAATCTGTCTGCAACTTTAGAGCAAGCACTAAAAGATAAATTAAAAACTATTGAATCTAAAAAATGGGTAAAAGAGAATAAAAAAGCCATAAAAACCTACAACGATTTTGTAGGTGTCAATGGTTGCTTTAGCGATGAATATAGAGGATTTTAATATTGCAATTTGATGTATACATAAACCCAAATAAAAAAAGCCGAGATGCTTACCCGTATATTATTGATATTCAAAATTCACTAATAAGTGACATAATAACACGAATTGTGATCCCACTAGGAAAACTAAGCGATTTCAGGAATGAGAGCATGACTAAACTAACACCAACAATTGAGTATGAAAATGATCAATTTGTTTTGTTAACACCTCAAATAGCTTCAATACCCTCGAGTTTACTTAAAAACCCCATAGGATCTGTTGATACCTTAAGGGATGAAATTATTGCAGCAATCGACTTTGCAATTACGGGCATATAACAGAGCCACTAACATACACTTACGTAGCAAAAATCAGGTTGCGGCATAGCGTGGCAAGAAAAGGATATAGAAAGGTAAGTCGGAATTTATTCCGGCAATAACCCCGAAACAACAAAAATGAAAATACTTTATCATCACCGTATAGCTTCAAAAGACGGGCAGTTTGTTCACGTTGAAGAATTAACTAATGCACTTTTAGAGCAAGGCCACGAATTAAAATTTATAGCGCCTTCATTAAATGAAAATAGCGACTTTGGTCACGATGGCGGTTTTGTTACCAAGCTTAAAAAATTATTACCACGTGCAGTGTATGAATTACTCGAATTGTCATACAGCTTTTGGATTTTCATAAAACTAGTAATAGCAATTAAGCAATTTAAACCAAAATTTATTTATGAGCGTTATAACCTGTACCAACCTGCAGGCATATGGGCGAGTAAACTATTTAATATCCCATTAATTCTAGAGGTTAACGCCCCTTTGGTTTATGAGCGTAAAACCTATAGTGGTTTATCTTTAGTAAAGTTTGCTAAATGGATCGAAAACTATACGTGGCGCAATGCTACGCATACACTACCAGTAACTAATGTACTAGCGGATCATTTAAGGCAAGCTGGCGTTAATGACCAAAACATTACTGTAATTCATAATGGCGTAACTCAACAATTTATCAGTGAAATGCAAAGCCAATCAATCGCTAAGCAAACTAAAGAAATTGTTATTGGCTTTACCGGATTCATTCATCCATGGCATGGGTTAGATAAAGCCATACAAGCCATAGCGCAGCATAAAAATTTACCATTAAAACTTGTTTGTGTAGGCAATGGTGATATTTTACCCGAGCTTAAAGCGTTAGCTGAAAAATTGGGAATAGCCGATAAAATAGAGTTTGCAGGCCTAGTTACGCGCGATAAAGTGCTTAGTTATGTAAAGCGTTTCGACATAGCGTTACAACCCGATGTTACCGATTATGCCTCACCCCTTAAAATGTTTGAATATATGGCCGTAGGTAGCGTAATTATTGCCCCTAAATGCCCCAATATTGAAGAAATACTGAGTGATAAAACCGCATTGTTTTTTGAAAAAGGTAACCAGCAATCATTCATTGAACAATTAAATTATGCCATCGAAAATATTAACAATTTAGACGATATGCGTATGGCGGTAAAAAATAGTATTGTTGAAAAACACTTTATTTGGCAAGAAAATGCAAAACGAGTTATTGCAATAGCGAAGTTTTATAATGTATAAGCACATAATAAAAAGAGTTAAAAAGATATGCCTATAACTGCAATCGGTTTTGTTCTTGTTTTTATAGTAGGAGTACTTATAACGTTCAAAAAACCGTTAGTAGGTATTTGGCTCTATTTTTTTTGTTTTTATATGCATCCACCGGGAAAATACTGGGGAAGTTATTTACCTGAAATTAGGTGGACTTTAATTGTTGCTTTGGTAACGTTAATTAGTGTACTTGTTCATGAAAAAAACAAAAGTGAGTGGCTCAAATATAAAGAAAGTAAACTTTTAATTACCTTCGTTATATTTCTAGGGTTACAATTTCCATTCGTACTTAGCATAGATTGGCATTTAATATATTTTACATTAATGGCAAAACTTTTAATTCTTTTCTTTTTAATGGTAACGGTCGTAAATTCAAAACAAAAATTGATTAGTGTTATTTTAGCTAACTTAATTGGTTGTGCTTATATTGGCTTTACGGCACTTCAATTACATCATGGTGGTAGGTTTGAGCGTGCCGGACTACCGAGTATCAACGATTCAAATCTACTAGGTATTCATGTTATTCCTATATTAATTATAGGGGCTTTTTTATTTCTTAGTGATAGTGTACGTAAAAAATATTGGTTATTGGTTCCATTAGCTTATACAGCTAATTTAATTATTATGACAGGTAGCCGTGGGGCTATTGTTGCATTAGTTATAACCGCGGTGTTGTTAATTTTATTTTCTCCTAGTGAATTTAGAAAGCCGTTAATAAAATGGGGTTTATTAGCTATTTTCTTACTTTCTTTTGCTTCTATAAAATTAATTACAGACAGAATAAAGTTAGTAACTCAAGCCAATAACTCTGAACAAATGGACACAAGTGCAGAATCACGAATGGTGATTATAAATGCACAGCTCGAAATGATAAAAGAGAATCCATTAATGGGGGCTGGACACCGTACTACTTTAATTTTAAGTCCTCTGTATATTGGCAAAAAATATCTTACTGATACTGCTGTTGGGGCGTTACGAGGTTCACATAATATTACAATGGCTATTTTAGTGGATCATGGAATCATAGGTTTAATACTCTTTTTATTATTAATATATTTTGCAATTAAAAACTCTTTTTCTCTTTCAAGAAATAAAAAATTTGACCGAGATATTAGGCTAATAAGTATGGGACTTGGTGGTGCATTAATAGGGGTAGTAGTTGCTAGCCAATTTTCAAATAGTAAGGTATTAGAAATCACAATATGGATGATTGCTTTTATTGTTATTGTGCAGAATATAGCGTTTGAAAAAACGGAACAAACACGGAAATGAAACATTTAAAAGCAAGACTAATGAGCAACTTTACAGGAAATATAAAAACCCACTATGTCAACAACTTTTAATCGCTTGTTATCTGGCAGTATTTTAAGAACAATCAGTTTAGTTATTACCATAATAATTAGTTTTTTTATGATGCCATTTATTGTCCATTCTATCGGAGATAAATGGTACGGGCTATGGGTTTTGGTTGGCTCCTTAATGGGCTATTACATGGTTGTAGATTTTGGTTTGCTTTCGGCAACTCAAAGATATTTAGCTCGATACTTAAATGAAAAGGAAATGCTGGACAAAGTCATTAACACGGCTTTTGGTGTGCTTTGTTTACTAAGTATAGTTGCAGCGTTTTTTGTTATTATTTTTTTATACCTAACCCCTTATTTAGTTGATGATTTAGATGTTGTTTCGACAATGCGTTTGCTCATTATTATTCTAGGTGCCAAAACAGTTTTAACATTACCGTTAATGGTTTTTAACGGCATGCTCAGCGCTAAGTTAAGGTTTGATCTTGCCTCATACATTGAAATATCTAAAAACATATTACGCTCAATTCTCATTGTGGTTTATTTAACGCTCGATTACGGAATTGTATCGCTAGCTTTAATTACTTTTTTCTGTGAAATGTGTGCTTTTGTAGCCATTAGCCTATCAGCATTTAACATATATCCAGAAGCCAATTATGGCAAAAAATATTTTGATAAGCAATTTGCTAAAGAATTATTAAAATTCGGAAAATTTACATTTTTAATTGAAACGAGCAATTTACTGAAGAGTAAAGTCGATGATTTTGTTATTGCAAAAATGCTCGGTTTATCATTTGTAACTACTTATGCTATTGCATTCAGTTTATTTACTTATGCAGGACAAATGGTCAGTAACCTATTAGGTGGTGTTATGACCGTTTTTTCACAAAATGATAAACAAGGGGTAGACGTTCTAAGGCAGAATTTTTTACTTTTTGCGGAAGTTTGTGTGGCTTTAGTAACCTATATTTCAGTATTTATGCTTTTAGTTGGCGAAGAGTTTATTCTTTTATGGATGGGAGAAGAATACCATCAGAGTTTTGATGTTTTAGCTGTATTCATTGCAACTATGCTATTTGGAAGTTCTGCAAGAGCAACCATCCCCCTTTTTTATGCCACAGCAACCCATAAAAAAATTGCTTATTGGAATATATATGAAGGTATTTTGAATTTATGTTTAAGTATCTATTTAACTCTGAAATTAGGGCTAATCGGCGTAGCACTTGGTACATTTTTTTCATCGATAATATTTATATTTTTACAGGTGAGTTATGCATGTTCCATTATTGAATTAAAAAAATGGGACTATTGGAATATGATAATAAAACATTGGTTATATGGCATGGTCATATTTTATATTTTATATACAATGTCGAGCTTATTTGAAATCAAAAGTTATGTAAATATACTATTAACTTGTGTTGTTGGAACGTTGGTTTATGTATTTATTTTAACCCGTTACATGTTATCACTTGAGCTTAAAAGGATATTGTCTAAAAATTTAGCTGGCAAAATACCTAGCAAATTACTATTTTTATTTTTTAATTACACACCCGCGAGTCAGAAATGAAATTCTCAATAATCATCCCTGTTTATAATGGAGAAAAAGTTATTATTCGTGCATTAACGAGTGCCTTAGAGCAAACGTTTCAAGACCATGAAGTGATTGTTGTAAATGATGGCTCTACTGATAATACACAGCAAGTTATAGAATCTTATATAAATAGCCAGAAACATAACGTATCAATTAAACTACTTAATACTAAAAATAATGGTAGGAGTTCAGCGCGTAATTTAGGGGTGACTAAAAGCAATAGTGATTTTGTTTGTTTTTTAGATGCTGATGATGAATTTCATAAAGAGCATTTATTTGAACTTAACAATGCTATTAAAAAGTATAACCATATAAATTGTTTTTTTGGTGACAGCGTAATTGTAAGAGATGATAGTTCGTGGGCAAGTTATGACAACTATCTACCTCGCTTTCTTGCTAGGGGGAAATTTTGGATTGAAAAGGATGGTTGTATTCAGTTTGATCAATGTTTTTCTGATTTTCTAATTGAAGGTAGTTTAATACCTATGTGTTCAACAGCAATACGAAGAGCTACCTTTTTAGAAACAGGAGGCTTTAATGAAAACTTTAGCGTCTCAGAAGACTTTGAACTTTGGTTTCGCTTGGCGCTTAATCATAGTTATATTGCTGTAAATAAAGTTTTATCTACAGTTTATCACCATACTGAAAATACTAGTCATCCGCAAAATAAATATCTTACTTTGCAAAAGCAAATTGATGTAACAAATTACATTTTGAATAAATATCAAAATTTGAGAAGTACACAGTTAGTTTTATTGACTGCAAAGCGAAAAAAATTAATAACTGAATTACTTTACCATTCCAGTAACATATCTCCTTACCAAGTTTTTATTTCTTATAAAAAAAACAAAGGATATAAAGCTAGCGTTACATTTTTAACCTGCTCACTTTTAATTAAAAGTGTAATAAAGTCTTTAATTAAAAAGCATAATAAGTAGATAGTAGTATTTTATGGTGGTTTCACGCTCAAGAATAACAATTGATTTAGATAATCTTTGCCATAATGTCAATTACTTAAAATCTAATAATAATGAGAAAATACTTTGCGCTGTTGTTAAAGCAAACGCGTATGGACATGGAATAAACATTGTTGCAAAAAAATTACTTAACTTAGGCGTCCAATGGTTTGCGGTATCAAGTGTTAATGAAGGGATTGAATTAAGGAAAATAATAGGGAACTCTAACTGCATTTTAATTTTCCCTGATTTCTATGCCAATAGGTGGGAAGAAATAGAACGATATAACTTAATTCCAGTTATTCATAACTTTAGGTCGCTTGATGAATTAGCTGGTAGCCGACGTAGTCATTTAAAGTTTCACATAGAAATAGACACAGGTATGTCTAGAACGGGGTTTAATTCTAAGGACCTGCCAAAATTAGTAAGTAAATTAAAGGGGCTCCACCTTGATGGCTTAGAAGGCGTCTATAGTCACTTAGCAAGTAGCGAAGAAAACAATAAAGCATACACAACAAAGCAAATTAATTTATTACAAACTGCATGTGAGTATCTTAGAGGGCAGTTTGAGTGTATTAATTATATCCATATAGAGAATAGTGCCGCTTTATTTTGTGCTTCTAATAATAGCTTTGATTTATTTCGAAGTGGCATCGCACTATACGGTATTGAACCAACAAGTGGCATAACTAATAACAAATTAAAGCCTGTATTAAGCTGGACTTCAACACCTTTACAAATATTTGAATTGAGTAAAGGGGAGACAGTTAGCTATGAGTGCACATGGGTAGCTCCAAAAAATTCTACAATAGCGGTTATACCTGTAGGTTATGCTGATGGATATCCAAGATCAGCATCGAATAAAGGATACTTGTTAGTAAATGGGTGTTTAGCTCCAATTGTTGGCAATATTTGCATGGATAGTATGATGATAGATATATCTGATTGCGGAATTGTTTCGTTAGAGTCGATAGTAGTACTTGTTGGAAGTCAAAATGTCGCTAGTGTAACGATTGAGAATATTGCTACTTGGGCAAATACAATATCGTATGAAGTTATTTGTAATATAGCACCACGAAGTGATACCACATATTTAGGAATAGAATAATGACAATATTTGCGGGAATAAAAAGTTTAAATGACGCGGAAGTTAATCCAAATTTTCGTGATGAAATAAATACGCTAATGAATGAATATTGCAATAATGAAAATATTCAACAATTTGGTTATACCATGTGTCATCTGTGGTCTTATGATATAGGTGCTTTTTCTGCTCAAGTCTCAGAAAAGTCAGATTCTAAATTAACGATTGTTGCAGGCGAGCCAATCCTTAAAGCAAGGGATAATAATGCTGGAGTTGTATCAGATATTGCACTAATAAATAAGACTAATGATGACGATAATTTAAGTTTATTATTACAAAGTGCCAGAGGGACATTTTCGGGCGTAATATATAAATCCGAAAGTAACAAGCTAAGTGTATTCACGGATAAAAGTGGTATAAGGCCTGTTTATTATTTCTCTATCGGTTCTATGTTTGTTTTTTGTAGTTCATTGCAGCTTATAAATAAGCTTTCTTTTAGTCCCAAAGAAATAAATAAAGAAGCTCTGAATGAACATATGGCTATGGGGTATTGTTTTTCTAATAAAACACCGCATAAAAGTATTTTTCGACTTGATGCAGCAGAAATATTAACTAGCTATAACGGGGTGGTTAGAAATTGCTTTTATTGGAACTGGGATGCAATTGGTGAGACTTCAGAGTCAGAAGTAGATAAAGTTGCCGCACTTTATGATGTTTTTAATGAATCAATTGACTGTAGACTAAATACAAGTAATGAGCAGTTCGCTTTTTTAAGTGGGGGCTTAGACTCCAGAGTCATTACTGCTTCTGTTAATGAAAAATCACCTATGATTCATACGTTTAATTTTGCAACTGAAGGATCACAAGATAGTGTTTTCGCGAATTTATTAGCTGAAAATGCAAAATATCAACACGAACCACAAATACTCCCTACTTTAAAGTATCAGCGTTGGAATAATTTAATCGCGAAAGTAATTTCGAAAAAATTTGATATGAATGAACATTGCTTTGTCTGGTCAGGAGATGGCGGTAGTGTTGGGTTAGGGGGAGTGTATATGGATGAGAGTATTATTTCATATATAGAGCGAGGGGATATGGACAACGCTGCATTACTTTTTTTGAATAATCAAAAAGCTAGTTTGTTAACAAGTTATTTAAATAAAGACTTTCAGTTTTTAAGTGATCAGGTTCTGCAAAAATCTATTACTAAAGAGTTGATTGATAACAAGGGAAGTGGGGCTAGACAACTATACTCATTTTTAATGAAAAATGATCAAAAACGACATTTAGATCAGCATTTTGAAACCATTAATGAGCACAAAGTGGAATTGCTATTACCATTCTTTGATAGCTTGTTTTTAGAAAAAATTCTTAATTGTAATATTGAACGTTTAATGAAGCATTCATTATATATGGAATGGTTTGAACAATTCCCTATTAAATATAGAGAAACCCCTTGGCAAACTTATCCAGACCATATTCCTTGTCCAATTCCTTATAAAAAAGTTATTTCTCAGTGGCAAAATCGAGATGGGTTTTCTAATCGATGGCGCGACTTTAAACGTTTTTTAGAGCTATATAAAAGCGGATTTAGTTTTGAAGTTTATAATAGAAAAAAAGTGACGATTGCAATGTTTTTGCATTTGTTAGGCGTGAAAAAAGCTGGATATGTTATTGATTCTGTATCTAGAGTTAATAATATTGACGTTAATAAATAACAACTTACCGAATAAATTCCGCTTTTAATGAGTTAAAGCTGGCTCTTTCTATTTTTAAGGTTTATCTAAAGTGAATAAAATTAAAGAAATTCAATATAATACAAAAAAACACAACAAAAGCTATTTTAAAAGGCTTAGATAAAAAGCCAGCACTTAATTCTAGGGATTATGATGTCTTTAAATATGGTAATTTCTCTATTAAGCAATGCAGGGGTTTATCGTTTGATAATAATAGCAATAATAAAGGTATAAAATGATTGTTACAAAAGTTGTTTGGGTTGATTATATTCGTGCTATAGCAAGCTTTATGGTTGTGTTTTTACATACTGCAGCACCGTTATTAGATAAATATAATGATCTATCAATTAGCTATTGGTTTGTAGGTAATATTTATGATTCTATAGTTCGAGTATGTGTACCTTTATTTTTTATGATATCAGGTTTTCTGTTACTTCAAAAAGATGAGTTGCTATCTGTTTATTTATCTAAACGATTTAGTAAGCTGTTTATTCCTATTGCTTTTTGGTCTATATTTTTTGTGTTATGGAAAAGCTTTATAGAAAGAGAGACCGCTCCTACGTTGTGGGATTTCTATAGCTTACTTTTAACACCTAGTTATTTTCACCTTTGGTTTTTATATGCACTAATTGGTCTTTATTTATTTGTACCTATTCTGAGAAAAATAACAGGTAATGCTGATAATACCATTGTTGTTTATTACTGTATTATTTGGTTTTTAGCTGTCGGAGTAATCCCTTTAGGAGAAAAAATCAGTGGTTTAGAAAGTGGAATCGATTTGGGTTCAATATCAGGGTATATTGGCTATTTTTTATTAGGTTTAACTTTTGGTAAAAAGGAGATATCTACTAAATTATTCGCTGTTTCAGTGTTTATTTATTTAATATCAGTTACTTTTACCGCTTGTATCACTTATATTTTGACATTAAAAAATGAAGGTATATTTGTCGATTATTTTTATAACTATTTAGCTCCAAATACTATTTTTTCTGCGGTAGCTTTTTTTATTATAATTAAATATTTAGCTATCAATAGCAAACTCTTTCAAGTGTCTATGGTCCAAAAGGCTGTTATAAAAATTAGCTCTTGTAGTTTTGGTATATATTTAATCCATACGGTTTTTTTATATCTATTAAAAATTGGTTTTTTTGGTTTTAAATTATCGGCACTTTCAGGTAATCCTTTGCTTTATATACCTTTAACTTCGGTTGTCATATTTTTATTGTCATTTTTATTAATATCTGTAATTAAAAAAATACCTATTCTTAGGCTAGTATCGCCCTAATAATTTTTAAATAAGAAAATTATTAATTTACTTCCTTAAAGATAAAATAACTTTATGTAGTTCTAGCATGGTAAAATTGAGCTTAAGCAGTTTTTAAACAGACGAAACACCCTATGCACAAATTATTGCGTAAACGTCCGGGCAATAGCACATTCAAGTAACTAACTTTCCACTCTAAAGTTGCTTCAATTTATTTGATAGGAGCAACTTATGACCCGTAAAACCTTTGATGATTGGAAAAACCTTGTTGAAAAGCAAATTGCTAGCGGCTTGTCCGTGCCCCAGTTTTGTAACCAGCATAACTTAAGCCCTAAATATTTTTATGCTCGAAAATCGAAAGTTGTTCGATCAACGGATGACTCAGGCTTTATTCAGGCTCAAGTTATCACTCAACAAACAACACGCCTTGAATCGAAACTTCAGCAAAATATAACATTCGTCAACGCTGCGGGTAAATTAACATTGCCTAGTAGCATCTCTGCACAATTCATCGCTGAGTTACTAAATGGTTTAGCTTCATGAAAATGTTTACCGAGGTGCCTGAGGTGTTCCTTTACCGTGACTTTGTTGATTTTCGCAAATCAATTAATGGGCTATCACTCATTATTGAACAGCAGATGCAGATATCACCGTTCAACGGCAGTGTTTATGTGTTTTGTAATAAAGGACGTGACAAGCTTAAAGTGCTTTACTGGGATAAAACAGGTTTTGCCTTGTGGTACAAGCGCCTTGA